>Ga0307515_10000686_pt1 | contig 77986 bp, 89 predicted proteins | sample 17_EM_MG_FD_194513 | JGI IMG/M metagenome (GOLD analysis project Ga0307515, IMG submission 194513) | Populus trichocarpa ectomycorrhiza microbial communities from riparian zone in the Pacific Northwest, United States - 17_EM | ecosystem: Host-associated > Plants > Roots > Unclassified | place...
ACTCTTACAGACCACCTATTCACAGCAGGATGTCCTCCGCTAGATCTACTTGTCCGCACTAGTGGTGTGAGCAGGCTCAGCGACTTCATGCTGTGGCAATGTCATAAAGATACGGAGATTGTGTTTATAGATTGTCTTTGGCCGCAGTTTGATATCTGGAAGTTCCTGCCGATATTGATAGATTGGGGGGTGAAGAGAAAGAGGATGGAGAAGATGGGGCTTGTGGGAGTGAGGCGGGAGGGCGCTAGGAAGGATGCTGAGTTGAATAGCGACCGACAGAGGGAGTTGGAAGAGAGGAGAAGGGCGAGGGTTAGCACATTTTAGAGGTATTGGGTACATCATAGACGCGAGTTTATGCAGATTTTAATGTTTTATCGTGGGTGTACTTTTAATAGATCCATTGCTTTGGTTGTTTGGGGATCAAGATTCGAGATTGACCAGTAGCGAATATGTTGTACTCTAGAGTAGTAGACATACTCTAGTTTAAATTGTTCATGTTATAGAGAACCTCTACAAAGCAGCAACACAGATTGCAAAAGGATATAATAACAAGACTCCTGTATCCCTCCCCCAAAACAAGCATAAAATCAAACCGAAAGCCGCCCAAGTAGTATAAGGTAAACCGAAGACTGCGACCTCCATATGCATGTAAACCCCATTGACGCCAATGAAATAACGGACGGGCAGCTCGAGAAGGTTGGCAGTCAAGCACTAAGGCACTCAGGCAAGCGTATACTATGCGCTATGGTGAGTTTCTTCTTCTCTCAACTCATCGAGTATCAGGGGCGGCGAGGATGACTTTGACCGTCGCATACAGCGCTCCCTGAGCACAATATAGATGAATTGGAACTGGATCTCGCTTTGAACCATGTACATCCGTTGTTCTCGCAGTTGGTTCACCGTCTCGAACACAACATCCTCGCGCTCGCTGATGGTGAGGGCTCCAGCGTCGATATCGCGGATAAAGTGATCGAGTGTGATGAAGGTTCCCGATCGGCCGACACCTGCGCTACCTGCGAGACCGCCACAGTTAAATCATGCGGGCTAGCAATTACTAACTGACTTACAATGAACAATCAAGGGATTATCTGGTCCGGAATTCTTCTCGTTTGCAAGCTTGATCAACTCCAGCAGCGCACTCTTTTCATCACCCTCGGGGACATTATAGTCCGGCCAACCCTTGAAGAGGAGGTGCCAGACAATCTTCTGTTTATCTCCAACCTTCATCAACAACTTTCGCACAGTGCAGGAGCTTCTAGGGTCCTTCTTCTTCTCCAATAAAGTAACCGTTGCATTGAAGCCATCATCGAATTCTCCGTCATCTCGGATTACCCATGGCTCGGGGTCACTCTCGGGAAAGTACTGGAAACACTTGTCACGCCCAAGTTCAAAGGTCTTGGTGAGCATCACCACAACAGCAACATCCGAGGTCTCCTGCCAAATCATTCTCCACATGTGGTTAAACTGCCCTTCCTTAGGACCCTGCAGCATCGATCACGACGTCAGCGATCTGTAGATATTGAACTCATGACCATTAACCAATAGAACAACTGGCCACGTGTGGTCCGCATTGCGCACAGGTCATGCACCCCGCACTTCACCAACTCGATGTAACATCCAAATATTGTGCGGTGTAGACGTAGGAATCGCATACCTGAGTCGCGATATACTGCTTTATGGAGCCATCCTTGCGACTCTTGAGCGCGATCGGAGAAGCATTAATGTAGTCGCAGTGCGCTTCCGGAACGTTTAGGTGGACGCGATTGCTCTCCCAAGGAGATACGTTGGAGTAGCGATTGCGCGAGCGCACTTCAGTGGAGTCCTCCACTCTCCACCTTGTATCATCTGGGCTGATGAGACTTTGGCGTAGACGATCGTTTTGCAGGTTCTCGAGCTCGAGGAATTTACGGCGAATATCTATAACGGCAGAGTAGGAATGTCAGTTCCGGCGAACACTTTCTTTATCATTGCTTTGAAGAGATGAAGAGGAACTACCAGTGGCTGACTGCACCAAAAATTGGGGGATGCCCTTCTCCTGGCGACGAGACCTCGAGCGGGAACTACGTCCTCCGCCATATGACTGCCCATGCGACATCGAATTACTGTCAACGAACAGCGGAGGGACAGTATAAAAGGGCTGATGAAGGTGGTTAAGTTGAAGCGGACGATATCGGACACGGATAATAGTTTTGAGAAGTGGATGAGAAGCCACAGTTGGTCAGTTCTGAGCGAAAAAGGGTGGATATTTGGACCGGAACTTTAGTGGGGGTGCCTAATGAAATGACGATGACGGGCTTGTCCTGGTCCCACTTGTGCGCCCCGCTTTCGCTTTTTCTTTCTCTTTTTTCGTGTTCTTGCTCAGTATTGTAAATCAGGGCTGTCGAAAGAGGGGACTCGGCGTCTGCAACTGATTCGGGGGTTCCGGTAAATGACTGAGAAAGCAAACTCAGATCGTCGTGAGATTTTGAGGCTGTTAAAGATGTGCGCTTGCCAAACAGCACACCCTCCTCCTATGATCAATTAACCCAAAACAGCTGAATAGCACATCAGAACCCCGGAGCGGCGATGGTGGTGCTATATCATGGATAACAGCGAGATTGAAGAGTGGTATGGTATGGTATAGTCCGGTATGGTGCGATGGTCCAGCTGGAAGGGTGGATGGTGGTAGTGATGGAGACGGTGATAGAATGATGGGGAAATGAAGGATGTTTAATTGTTTACTTGAAAGGCCAGTCATTGAGCAAATAAGTACAGACATGTGTGGGTATATTTAGAAAATGAAACACATCATCATGAGGAGGAAGAAGGAATGACGGAGGCAATTGCACAAGGCACCTTGTGAGACAGACGTAACAGACAGACCGACGGTGAAGTCGAACATAATTTGAATCATCCGCCAATCCCAACAGCAGGCGCTGTCTCATGAAGTCCATGACGCTTCGACCGAATCGCATGCGCTGGTTCTCGATGCGTCTTAGTAGAACAGACGGTACAATAGGCCGGGTTAGGGCTGTCGAAATTATTCGGCAGTCCCCACTCAGCCGAATTTGCCATCCCATCATTCGTCATCAAAATTTAATTGATTACGCTCGCCACTACATCCGCCCAACCCGCAACATCAATCCAGGAACACCGACCACCGCTCCCAGACCAAGGTGGGGCTCAATCACCCCTCCACTCCCCAACATCATCATCTCGCTTTCCTGCGTGTGATTGATTGATTGCCCACAATGCCATGGAGGTTGGGCCTACGTGTCGTAGAGGTATCCATCCATATTTTCTTACTTTTACGTCGCCGCCGCTCTCTCCACTCCCTGGCGTTATTTTTGATCCACTAACTAATCGCGAGTAGGCGTGGCTCGTTGCACGAGTTGAGTTGACCCTGCTTGTTGTTGCAGCATCAGCGTATGCGTCGCGGGGCTTCACGCGGCTTCTGCGGCACCACAATACCCCTCGCGCATACGACGCGGGGTTGAAGACACAGAACAACCACTGACAGACGCTTTGAACAAGTTGCTTTCAAGTCCCACGTTCCATCGTGCCGTGAGGAGAGTCCATGGCCGCTTGACAGGAACCAAACACCATGAAGAAGTCAGCAATCTGGACAGTGGGCATAGTGGTACCGGCCTGGAAGGTTCGCAATCCTCTTTCTACAGAGAACAAATATCAAAGAGGAGGACAGCCCAAACAAGCAAGACATCCTGATACTTATGATGCTATTGTTGCCTACAGGACCTCGACACAACAAAGCCATCCAATTTATGAAGATATATTTCGACGAGCTTAAGAACGAGTTCAAAAGGAAATAAAACTACAGCAGCTGTCGGCTAGACTATGCCTTTTCTGGACCTATTCGAGGATTCCTTTTTATTTTGTGGATGGTTGTATATTAACGGCGTTTTGTTTGCTGCAGCTTTTGAAGTTTAATTTATGATCTCTCTTCTCCTGGTGCAATTTTATCTCCGAGCTTCCCTCTCTTCCTCTCTTTTCAATTATGCGATCACTTTCTTATCGCATACCGGACATCAAATTGGGCTTCTTTCGACGTATCCTCACGTCATTTGGCTCTCATTCCGTCCGAAGAATATACCAAGCACCAAACCGGTTTGAGATCTCTCTACTGCAGCTTTGCGGACCACTTGGGTGGGTGGAAAGTTTCTTTCATGTTACGCGTGTACATCTCTTTATGTAGGGATGAAGGCGATGTTGGTGGTGGTGGTGGGGCGACGAATCAAATCATTGCGTTTCAAAATCGTGATCCTGCTCTTTACTTTGTTACAAGTTCTGCCGCAGGCTGTATAGTTGTCTTACAAGACAGACCGAAACCAAGTCCTACAGTTGGCTTGTTTCATATGATGTATCCTCTTCAGTCGTAGCAAGATGTGCATCATCCGCAATATCGCCGCCCCCTTCATCCGATTCATTGCTCTGATCTCTCTCCGAAGAAGCTTCTTGTTCTTCCTCTGCTTCTTTGAGCTCCTGTTCTACCGTGTTTGACGTATGCCGGGCTCCTTCACTTTGCTCCTGCTTCCAATACAGCTCTGTCACGTCACGAGTCAGCACTCTTTCGTTTTATTGAAGTACGAAACTTACCAGCCAAAAATTCGGGAGTGCTAGCTTCATCAATTCCCTTATCTTCCCGCTTCCTTAAAAACCTCGGAAATCTTAAGCTCAACCCACGCTCATCTGACACTAGCCCCAGGGCGGCCGAGTACGTGGGAGAGAGCGTAACATCTGCAAAAGCAACCTCCCAAACCTCCTTTGGCTCAAACCAGACTGCCGGGGTAAGGGTAGACTCGTAATATCCCTTTTTTGTTTTACTCGTGTTACCACTGTCTTCTGAGAAGAACTCTTTATTCTCGGCGTAGAACTTATCGGTGAAGCCCGATATGCATTTACACACCGCCTCCAGAGAGCCTGTGGATGGGTTGCGAACGGCGAGGAGTATGGGAGACCACCATTTTGACTTTCGACCCATACCGTGCCATCCTCCGATAGGGATGAGATCTAATGTGTCCGATGAAGAGTCGTAGTCTTTTTTGACTTTCAGCCACGATTCAAGTCGTTTGTCAGGCTCGTAGGTAGCGAGGAGAGGCTTCCGCCGACTACCGGCAGCCTTAGACTTTTGGCCGCCTGAGGCTGCTTTTTCTTCTTCTTCGAGGGTGGGGTGGACGGATACAGTACTGTTGTCGAGGACTTTTACCATGATTCCTTCGCATTTGGAGGAGAGGGCAGATTTGAAGAAGGATCGTACGTCGGAGGAATTAGAAGAGGTAGCGTCCATAGATTTAACCCACGTAAACCGGTGCGAGATTTCAGTGAATTTAATACGCAACAGTTGCCGGCGGGAACGGAAGGGTTGAGAAAGCAATTCCTACGAAATCAGGTTAGAATGTTGGTTTTTGTTTTCGCTGGATGGATATGAGATATATATGATATACCTGACCATTCATGTACATCAGATCGAAGGCGAATAGGCAAACAGAGACACTAATATTTCCAATTTCGACATTCTTCCTTTCTCTTCCGGCTAGAGTTTGGAACGGCTTTAACTCGCCGGTAGCTGTATCGACTGCGACTACTTCGCCTTCCAAGATGAAAGATTTCACGTCATCTCCCCGAATTGTTGGGACTAGAGCAACAAGATCTGGGTACTTGTCGGTCATGAGCTCCAGGTGCCGGCTGAAGATTGAGACCCGACCTTCTTCGTCACAATGAATCTGTGCTCGCTGCCCACTCGCAGCTAAAATCTCTTCCCTGTAGCTTCACCAACATCTCGTCAAGATCCCGTGTTATACTCCCAAGCATAGGCTTGAGAGGGCAGTGTAGTATCATCCCGCACTCGTTTTCAAGGGTTTCTACTCCACCGCGGATGAGATCAGGTACTATGTCGTTATAATTTGGCCTTCGAGCAAAACATCGCTTCAGCACCTCTTCCGCCTTTGCAAATAACTCTTGCCGGGCTTCTTTTTCCTTTGGTATCTTCGGACATCCCCAGGATACATCTTTAGGCCGTGAAAGTGTGAAAGCTCGAGCAAGAGCTATGAGCATAGTGGTTTTGACAGCACCAATTCTAAGGTTCGAAATAAATGTGCGAGTGAGATACCGGATTTCTTCGCCCTTTGCATCCACAAGGAGACGCTTTACGTGGGATTCTTTGACATCTTGGGAACCTTTGCCAGAGGCGTTGGCGATCTTGGTGAGCGTAGCGTATACGTTAGCCATAGTAAGTGGTGTAGGTTTTCGCATCATGAGTGTCTTCTGCTTCGCTTTCGCATCGAAGGCAACGTCGCCCGGATCACCGTATTTGTTGTAGAGCTTCTTGAGCGCTGCTGGGGTGATTCCGCTCGTTTTCGTGATGGCTTTGGTTATGATGGAGCTTCCAATCCCAAGCTCATTATTTTCATACGGAGGTCCGATGTCATTGGTGGTCAACCATATCTTATTCTTCTGTTAGTCTTCATGATTCAGTCAGTTGTAAGTAGCATGGAAATATCATACCGCAGGTAATAGAGACGAAGGGTCAGCCCGTATCAAAATACGCAAAAGGTTTACCAAAGTATCGACAATCTTGATGCGAGACCTGGTTCTATTCACCAGCACAAAGGCTCTGGTCAAAAGTCCATACGTCGCCTTGCCATCAGGCCAGCTGTTTGCCAGACTTAGGTAGTCATCTGGGTTGAAAGAGAGAGGATCTGAGTCCAGTGTGATTGAGTCTATTGTTCTGTGGGTTTCCTCTTCAGCTTGTATTGATACTTCGTTTTTTCTCGGTGAATTTTGTTTCGTCTGATTATTTGTGTTTATGCTGACTGGCATATCCGGCGACGGGCCTTCGCCATGAGTCGCATCCGCTGCTGTCACCCTCTTTGGCTTGAAATCGCTTCCTTCCTGAGAACTACTCCTCCATCGCTTTGTCCCAGCACCGGCGCTACTCTCGGCCTTGACGGTTCCCCCGTTGTGATCTTCTTCACCCCATAATTTGGCGAGCTTTCTCGCATACTCCTCATCATCAAGCTCCCCGCCATTCCCATTGGGTATTAGGGATGCAGGAGAGGATTTTTTGCGGAAAAAGTGGTCTAGGGTTTTCCCTTTATGCGGCATACTGGGCGGATTCTTCTTTCTCTTCTTGGTGGGACTGGCCATTGGTGATATCGGTCTCTACTTGTTGATGGCGGGGTTGAGCGAGCTAGCCGTCATACAAATATGTAAGCTCCAGAGCTTGGACCAAGAGTTGTGCGGCTGAACATGATAGGTGTCTCAGATGAAGAAGCTATGGCACAAGGGATTATGATGGCGAGGATGATGATAACATGACTGTTTCCCATGCCCCCTCAAAGAACCTGGAAATGTCTTCGAAAAACATTAGCCACTCTCTCTTTCGTCTAGAGCTGACAACTCGAGGGTATTCGATTGATTCCTTGTGATTGCCAAGGAGATCACTTTGCCCCACTCTGTCGGAATCATCCGTTCATCCATACCTGTCTCCACCACCACCACCGTTAGGAAACTTCAGGAACTTAATCACACCATCGTGCCTACATTCACTGTACATACAAAATACCACATCTTCCATCTCAAAGCTGGAGTACGCATCGACGAGGATGGCGGCGAGAGACCGCTTTGGCCAGTGGCATACAGACCATGCTGAATCGCAGCTTAAAAGATTCATACGTATGTCCCATCAGACACGGAACTCGGAGTATAAGGTTCCTGCTTATTGACAACCCACCTTCTGGTCCAGGAAATGCTTGCGATCCGACTAATTTCGAATCGAACCTTGCCTTGAACCTTGAGATCAGTGACTTGATAAACCAGAAGAAAGGAACAGCGTAAGGCTTTAGCTTACACTGTCAACTTGTGGCGCCGAACATGGGATTGATCATATTATCTCTACCATCTAGTCCCCGCGAAGCTGCAACTACCATCGTCAATTACATCAACCATCGAAACCCGAACGTGTCACTTCTTGCCCTGTCGGCGAGTATACCCCAAGCTCAGGCACAGGTTGTGTGGCTGCTGAACTAAAGATCTAGCTTCTTGATATATGTGTCAAAAACTGCGGCTACCCATTCCACTTGCAAATATCTACTAAAGACTTTCTCAACGAACTTGTCCGACGCTTCCCCGAAAGACCACCGCCGAGACCGAACCGAGTACAGCTTAAGATTCTAGAAGCTATCGAGGAATGGAGACAGACGATATGTATGACGAGTCGGTACAAGGACGATTTGGGATTTATCAGGGATATGCACCGATTGTTGACACACAAGGGTTATTCGTTTCCAGAAGTGAGAAGGGAGGATGCTGCTGTCTTGAATCCGAGTGAAGTAGGAGTCCCCTGTGGATAAATGAACTGGGCAGGTCGCTGATTCGTGTAGCAACTAAAATCTGCCGAAGAAATGGAGGAAGAGGAACGGGAAGCTCAATCTGCGAAGCTACAGGAGTTGATTCGGCGTGGAACACCTGCAGATCTACAGGAAGCGAACCATCTAATGAAAATTATGGCCGGTTATGATCAGTCGACGAAAACGGATTACCGGGCGAAGGCTGCCGAGGAGATCGGAAAGCTGCGAAAGAAGGCTGCACTCCTGGAAGAGATGCTGGGGAAAGTCCAACCCGGCGAGACAATTGGACAGCAAGATACCTTCGAGGTCAGTGTACACCTACAAAGCTCTAATTTGGTGTTCCGGTACCTGACAGGGGAAGTAGGAACTGGCAAGCGCTCTGATTACTGCACAGCCCAAGATTCAAAAGATGGTCGAGGAAGAGAGTGACGACGCCGAAGCTGTAGTGAAGCTGCTGGAATTGAATGACGCGATTAACACTATAATTGAGAAATACATGCTCACCAGGAAAGGTGATATCAACGGGGCAAAAGCTTTGCCTACTGTGGCGCCGTACACGCCGTCTTCCAGCGCGACAAAATCTTCTGCTACTGCTGCAGTTGAAGACTCTTTGATTGACCTAGGGGGGGATATGGATGGTCCTGTTAATGGGTCATCATCCGCTCCAGGACCGTCAAAATCGTCCTTATTGCAGGACGACTTACTTGGACTGTCGATAGATGATCCAAGCGCATCCATTGGACAAGGTGGTGGAATTGCCCTTGGATTTGGAGCCAACACAAGTATGTCATATTTTGCCTTGACCAGTCTGAAGAGCGCGAGCTAACTGTGCATTTAGATATACCTGGTCCACCACTGCTGTCATCCACATTGCAAACAAATACTGCAGGACAGCAACCACCGTCGCAGTCACCCTCCCCTCAGCCTCAAGCTGCGGCTCTCGATTATTCTGCTATGTTTGGATCCCTCTCCAGCCCGAGGTTGCCACAACAATCTGCCCCAGCAACACCCTCATTGGGCCCACCTCACACTACCCCTCAAATAAACAATGATGAGGAGTGGGCATTTACTTCAGCTTTACCACCGGGCTCTGCTGCTAAACCAAACGAAATGCTAGTTGTTGACTCGAATTTGAGGGTTGTGGTAGAGGTGAACCGCCCGGTTCCTGACGGTCCTATATTATTGAAAGCCACGTTCTCCAACAATGCGAGCCAAGTCATTCAAGACCTTACCTTCCAGATGGCAGTCACCAAGGTATGTTTCCTTGGCTATCCCTTCAACATTCTGGTCTAAAATTGCGCTAGGCATATTCACTCAAGATGGAGCCTCAAACCGGCCGCTCTCTCCAACCCCACCAAAAAGATGGGATCACCCAGCTGATACGGGTGGCCGGAGCACCTGTCAGTGGCGGCAAGACGGTAAAGATGAGGTGGAAGGCTTCGTACAGAGTTGGTGTGGGACCTCTGAATGAGGAGCAGGGTGTAATTGAGGGATTGCCAGTTTCATAAGTGAGCATCTTTTAGTATGTGGAGGGTTTCTTTTCGGGCGTTTAATTACTTTGTTGAGTAGTTCCATCTGCTACCTAGATCTTTTTTTCCGAGTTTTTGCATGTGCGAGTAGGAGCGGCGGCTTGGTGTTTAACGCGATGTAGGCTGTGTTTTATCTGGGGGGTAGGTACTTGGTACTTGCGCATCTCATGAACTTTGCTATTTGAGGGTTGAGAATGTGTCCATAAAATCCGAAACCGCAGATGCCGATAAAACAAATCCGGGGATTGGGGAAGGTTGGGTGAACAGATAGTCCAGGAAGATGGGATGAACCTAATCCGCTCAATGAGAGCTAGGTAACCTCGCTTACACGGTGGGCTATGCACGAGGACCCGTGGCACAGTCACTTTGCCGCATAATCAGTGGAATGCTGAGCACCAGTGGGGGGAGTAATCTGGGGCTGCAGTTGGGTTGCAACACATGTACGATCGCGCACGGGAGTTGCGCACGGCTGCTGCTTATCGCCAGTGGATCACAAATGGCTGGCACTGGACCATCCCCTCGCTGGAAATGCATGGCACTCTTCGGTGTCGCATTCTCGCGCTTCGCTCACCTTCTGAAGTCGTATTAAAGTTCACAGTAGTGTCCAAAGGGAGGCCCGCATTAGCCGCGGGGTTAAAGCAATACGTGAGGAGAGCACATTCCCAGTCGAGCTGGGGATGTCTAGCCAGATAACGGCTAGGTATCACATACATGTGAGGTATATAGGGCATCTCTACGATAAGTTGCGAAGGCCGCACATTGCTTGTGACGGGACGCATGTGATGCCAAACTGATTGGACCATTAGCCGACGAGCATTCAAGATGCGATATTTGGACGCGTCTTCATCTCATGATTATCTCATGATAGAAGCCCACAAGGATTCCTGAGCCATCCGACCACCTCGCCGCAGAAGAAAAAGGTCACGCGGACAGAACAATATGCGCTGCTCCAGTGGTATTGAGGTGGAGGGGGTGTAGGGAGGCGAACGAGCTTGGAAGCTCAGGCTTGGAAGCTGAGCAGGCGGCGGGGATGGCGGCAGCGTGATGCATGCACAGGAAGTGCTTACCTACCTCTTGGCTCCTTAATTTCTAGTAGCTTTAGCTTGTTCTTTTGAATCTGGGTATTAAAGGTTAAACATGGTCCTTCCCCGTCCCACACATCCCCCCCTCTGGTCTCAACACTCGCTTGTGTTGTGAGGCAAGCTGGTCACGCTTCTACCACATTTCCTCCTCATCCTCGACTTCTTTGCATCTCAACGAAGGTTGCTTGTATTTTTTGTCATTTACGTTGCAGCCTATAATCTTTACGAGTCAACGCAATGGCTGGCAATGCCACCAGTGTAAAGTCCCAGGGCGGTATTCTGGAGGGCCTTAATCCCACTCACTATAATGCCACGGACCCTATTGTGCTCTTCATCATCCAGGTGAGCGACTTGCCACTGTCCTTCGAGAGTATGCTGATAGGTGGGATCTAGGCGACGATCATCATTGTAGCATGTCGGCTGCTTCACTGGCCGCTGTCGAAGGTGCGCCAGCCTAAAGTCATCGCCGAAGTGGTAGGAGGCATCGTGCTAGGTATGAACGGGGTTCTGTCAATCTGTGTTTGCATTGCTCGTGCTAATTGCCTCGTCATGTTAGGACCAACTGTGATGGGACATATCCCGGGCTACATGGATACGATATTCCCGACAGCATCGATGCCAATTCTTAATATGGCCGCAAATCTCGGACTCGTGCTGTTTCTGTTCTTGGTTGGATTAGAAGTTGATATGCGGATTTTGGCCAGTAATTGGAGGACTGCAGCAAGTGTGGGAACACTAGGAATGGCCCTTCCATTTGGATTGGGTTTGTACTCCAATCACTCCGTCAGTGGTGATTTCTTAATGACATGTGTTTTAGGCGCCGGAATTGCTTATGGTCTCTACCATGAGTTTAAGAATGATGAAGGCATACTCCATATCAAATTTGGGGTGTACCTACTCTTTATAGGTGTTGCCATGGCGATTACTGTACTTGATCAAACCGATGCTGTGTAACCTCCCGAATACGTGCTGACCACCCTCTTCTAGGCATTTCCGGTGCTTGCGCGAATCTTAACCGAGTTGAAACTTCTCCAAACTACTGTTGGTACAATTGTGCTTTCCGCGGGTGTGGCGAATGACGTTGTCGGATGGATCTTGCTCGCCTTGACGGTTGCGCTGGTTAAGGCGGGTACCGGGCTTTCGGCTCTCTACGTCCTGTTGGTTTGTATTGGATACGTCTCTTTCCTGATTTATCTGGTACGACCGGCATTCCTTTGGATCCTGCGCCGAGATGGATCGCTCGAAAACGGACCTACCCAGTCTATGGTTGGCCTTACCCTACTGATGGTGCTCGCGTCGGCTTTCTTTACAAATATTATTGGAGTGCATGCAATTTTTGGAGGATTCTTAATAGGATTGATTTGCCCTCACGAAGGTGGTTTTGCTATGAAATTGACGGAAAAGGTTGAGGACTTAGTTACTGTTCTCTTTCTCCCTCTCTACTTCGCCCTCTCTGGACTCAGGACGAACATCGGGTTGCTTAATAGTGGAATCGTATGGGGTTATGTCTTTGCCGTTCTCTTCGTGGCCTTCTTTGGCAAGATTGTGGGTGGCACTCTGGCGGCAAGGTGGTGTGGGCTTGTTTGGCGAGAGAGTTTCACGATCGGTGTTCTAATGAGTTGTAAGGGATTGGTAGAACTTATTGTGCTGGTAAGTCGATTCATTCGATCTAATGCTCATAGTTAACATCATCAGAACATTGGGCTTCAAGCCGGAATCCTTAGCACCAGAGTGTTCACTATCTTTGTAGTCATGGCCCTGGTAACTACATTCGCCACGACGCCACTGGTATCATTCTTGTACCCACCGGAATACCAGAAGAAGTTGGAAGCATGGAAACGCGGCGAGATCGATTGGGATGGCAACCCTCTGCACCGAGACGACAGGTCCTCAACCTCAATGGAGAGAGAGAAGTTACAAATAACAAATATCTCCAAGGTTACCGTCCTTCTGCGCCTTGAGAACTTGCCAAGCATCTTCTCATTTGTGGATCTTCTTGGTGGCAAGACGGTGCCCACGCTGAAAGTTCATAAGATGAAGGAAATTCAAGGTGGAACAGTCCCGGAAGAAGGAGAGTCTGCGTCGGGATCTGCCAAGGCTGTGCCAGAATTTGCCAAAAGTCCGCCTGCTAAGCGTGTCGAGGTTCACGGCGAAAGGCTCGTAGGGTTAACGCAACGTACATCTGCAGTTATGCAGGTTTCCGAGGTGAACGAACTCCAAGATAGGGATCCAGTTGTAAACGTGTTCAAGACATTTGGATTCTTCCACAATATCGCCGTATCTGCCGGTCTATCCATCGCTCCCGAAGATTCATTCGCCGAGGTCATCACAAACAAGGCTTCGACGCAGTCTTCCGATCTCTTACTCATCCCTTGGTCAGAGACTGGCGCAGTCACTGAATCCGAAGATCCGACACAGTATACTTCCGAAAACCGATTCATGTCACAACAGCATAACCAGTTCATTTCCAATGTTTTGTCTTCATCTACTTGCAGCACAGCCATCATGATCAACCGCGGCTTTGGCTATAACGTTGAACGTGGTCTCACCCGCACCTCAAGTTTCCGCAGCATACGCTCCCGCAAGACTACGGATGTTGCCAATGTTATTAATCCGATCTCCGACCCTTCGCACCATATATTTTTCCCATTTTTTGGAGGCAGCGACGACCGTGTGGCACTGAGATTTGTCCTTCAATTGGCTACAAACATCAATGTTACTGCCACAATCGTACAGGTTATATATTCCACAGAGGCCGCAGCCGATCCACATCTCCAGCTGCCACCCGTCGTTGCTCGGCGAGACCTTCCCCGTAATCTTTCACATTCTCAGGTCCCCACTCTCAACACGGTTGAGAGTGCATCGGCTTCCACCACCAGCCTTGTCGCGGCGGACGCCGATAGTACTTTCTTCCAGTCTCTACAAGATTCGCTGCCCAGAGAAATCCAGAACCGTGTGCTTTTCGAGACAGTAAAGACGCCTCAGCCATTGCAGTACACTGTTTCCAAGGCGAGACTGGAAGTCGGACTATCCCCGAAGAATGCCGGAGATCTCGTTGTTTTGGGACGTGGTCTGAGAGATATCCGGCCGCATATCCGCTCTGAACTGGTTAGAGTGCTCGATTCTCTGGGTGCGCCATCTGGTGCAGGAGTTGAGACACGAAAGTGCTTGGGTGATATTGCAGAGGCCATAATTGTGTCCAACGTCAAGGCATCAGTACTTGTCTTCCAGGCAGGCGGCAAAGTTCTCAAGAAGGAGCATGCGACTCGTCTTCGTCAGGAAGTCAAGACGGAACTGGAGTAAAGACCCGATAATAAGGCACAGCCACCGCGGGAACCTGTGACATAGTCACTTCACCACAATTTTAATGTAGTGCTTTATTATTAAGTCTTTATGGTATGAGGTCGAAATGAAATGGGGATTTGGTTTGCTTAGTTTTGTTTTTGGGGCTGGTGTCTCGTAGGCGTACATTCTTTTCAAGCACAAATGTTTCCACATCTTGTGTTCTGGTGTTTTGAGTATTGGTTTTGTTTATGACACGAGTACATGAATGAGTAGCTGAAGGGCATGTGAAATGGATAGAAACCTGTAATAGTTTACGTGCTTTTTACCAGCATGGACTAAATGCACAAATTCACAAGGGTCTTGTGAGAAGGCAATAAAGAGTTGAATCCTCGACCTAGTTGCTATATAAAACTTGTTTGAATGCTAAATACTCTATCTCTGACATCTTTCAGATGAAACATTGTTTCAAGTGACTAAAAGATATGACATGGCTTGGCATTCAAGGAATCGATACGGATACGAAAGTTCCTACATCCCGTTCAGCTATCGCCTTCCGTCCATAAGCCAGCGCCAGACTCTTTAACAATCTCGTTCTACTACACCTCGCGTTATTCGAACCAGCAGACCAATTCCCGCAAGCATTACTGTTCTCGCCGGAGATCACGCACCGCCACCCATCCCATTCACACAGTTATGGGATCCTCAGCGGAGGCCGGAGCTGAAACGGTCAAAATTTCAGTAATGGCATGGTGGAAAAGACTCGAGAGCTATCTCTGGCGGTTACCACTGTTGACGAAAGCGGTGGTGTTTGCGATAATTTTCGCGCGGTTCCTGGAGATGTGTGGAGTTCCTTTGAATGGGATGTGGGCGCTCGATCCGGAAAAGATGGATTTGAGTCAGAGTATGTGGTTTTTGCGTCTCCGAGTGTATAAGAATGGGGCTGATGGAGGTGTAGTGCATAGGTTGAATACGTATATACTTATCCATGCGAACTTGATACATATGGCGCTGAATCTCATCGCCGTCACGCCGCTGCTCGAGCGATTTGAGAGGGAGATTGGGACACTGAAGACGACATTGTTGGTTGCGGGACGTGAGTTGTCCCCATATGGGGGTTTTTATGGCAGAACTGATGCTGGGTGGAGGTAGCGATTTGTACGTTCCCCGCGGGACTGTACCTTGCGATTGAGATGGGGATTCTACGGGGTCAGCAGTCGGTGGCGGGTGCGAGGTATGTGCAGCATCCGTGGTTTGTTTTGCTTCGAGTATTGACGGTATTCTAGCGCATTGGTGTTTACCCTCCTTGCGGCAGAGGCGGTGAAGACATGCGGATTCCAACCTTACTACAGAATCGTCGGCTGGGAAATTCCTACCTGGACCACCCCGATATTCTGGATGGTTCTTGCGAGCTTCCTGTGGCCGGCTTCGAGCGCGCTGGGTCATTTTTGTGGGTTGGTTATTGGCTACGCTTGTAAGTCCCCCTCTCCCTCATTGTGCGAAATTGGGCTGATCAAGGGATAGATGCATGCCGTTACCTCCGTCTTCTTGAACCCAGCGAGTGGATCCTTACAAAGGTTGAGCAGAAGCTGGGGTTCCTCCTGTTTAGACTGCCGTGGTATGTCAATCTGGAGAAACGCCAGGAGTTGAATTATATGGAGATGTTGCCGGCGGTGGGTGGTGGGCCCAGGAATGGTGCGAGTGGGCCTGAGGCCGGGTCTAGTGGGTTTAATACTCCTGGGAGACCCCTCGGGACTGCGTAGTAGATACATGGGGTTTGGGGATTCGAGTACATATGTTGTTCGTTATGTCCTTTAATGAGGGTTCAAAAAGATGGAAGAAGAGGAAGAAAGGAGTATGGGAATCGGCGTTTGATACCTATTGTTAGCTATGTGCCTTATGTAGCTACTACTTATGCGATCTAATGTCTACAGGGAAGTATTATGCCGTCGTAGGTGAGAATATTTACCTGCCAAGCGTCGCGTGGAAGTCGCGTCTCCCAATCTTATCTCTGAGAAACACCTCTTCCGCTCCACATTGCAGCGACAATCCGTGACCAACAACCTCATGTACCATCGCCGGCACCCTCTCCGCAGTCACGAACAGGACTCAGTAACAAAAACCTATAGCCGTTTCCTCACCGGCGCAAAAACTGGCGAAGATGGCCTAACCTACAAAGAATCCACCTTCTCTGCCCGTCCCTCCTCCATCTGGACCACCATCGAGAAGCGACCAGCACCATGGGACCTTGTCGTCACCGATGACCGAGCAGACGGAACAGGCGCACACTCACTCATGTACCTCGTCCGCAAGGTCATAAACCAGAGCCTAGACACCCTATCCCTTGACGCACTACACCTGACCCCCTACGACCCATGGGGCTTCTGGATCTGGACCGACGCACTAGCAACGTACCATCCCCCCCTTCCCCTCCCCTCCCCACTAACACAAGCAGGAAGAAAGACACCCTCCCAACATGGGCGCTCTTCGCCACCGCCTACCCGGGCGAGGAACTCGGCAGCCGCGCCTACAACCTCCCCCCATCCTCGCGGCTACCGGTACTGATCGGGGTCCTGGCCCGGAACGCATCCTTCGGCTGGCTGGTGAAGCTGTCGTTCTCCCTCTCCGAAACCATCTCGGACTCGGATCTCCGCGCGCTCCCGGGGATCTCGAATCTGCAGACGCTGTGTGTGTCGCGAGGTTGCGGGGGCACAGAGGTGGATGACGGGATTGTGCGCTCGTGGTGTAGGGCTGCGGTGCAGAGTGCCGGGTTCTCGAGGTTGCGCGTGTTGCGCCTCAGAGGGTGCGGGAGGGTTACTAGCAACGTGCTGGTGTATACCGAGTGGGTGCGCGGGTTGAGGTGGTTAGATCTTACCGGTTGTCATGGGAGTGTTGTTTGTGATCCCGGGAACGGGTGGGAGTTGGTTGGAGTTGAGGTGTATAAAGCTGACAGGAGGGAGTGGAAGAACAGGGAGGAGGCGGCGGGGGTGAGACCGGTGGTGAAGATTAAGCTCGGTGTTTATAATAAGGCTGGCGGGGATAGGGAGGTCAGGTTTGTGAGGAGGCGAGACGAGGCCGGAACTACAAGTGTGAAGAGGAAGGCAGGGGATACTGTCCCGCAGAAGAAGAAAGTTGGGGCGGTTGTGAGGAGGAAGAGGATGAAGGATATGGGGGATCTGTTGGCGGAATTTCAGAACCCGAGGAAGCAGTAGAGAGCGAGTGATTGGTTGTGGTTGGCGTTTTTGGGGTTGGTGATTGGCGTTTGGTTCCACTTATTGCTTACGGCGTATCCAGGCATTCAGGTGTATAATCTTTCCTGGGGTTTAGGTTTTCATGACCATTCGCCTCACTCGTTTCAGGCACTCGATGCTAGTCCGTTGGATGTACAGTACCTTCTATCTACAATATATTCTGTTCTACGCTGCTAAGAACGATAGCAATTCTATCAAGTGCCCGTTAGTGGGAAGCTATGGGTGCCTCCTGCATAAGTCGAGTGGGCAATCAGATACTCTAGGGTCGAGGTGTGGACTGAAAAGTTGCGGGTGACTACCATAAGTTGCCCAGAGCACACCATCCGCGGGGATTGTCGAGTACCAATACCACGACACCACAGCTCAACCCCGCCAAACCATACCCCTCCGCCGCCTCCTGGGAACACTAGCATACTCAAACACACCCATTCTCCCCTCCGTTACCGCTGCAGCAGTAACAGTAGTAGTGACAGTCTTCGTCACCACCTCTTCACCCACCTTCCCAGCAGCAACAAAACTCGCACACGCAATCCTCTTCCCTTCCCGATCATGCACAACCACACTCCTCCCCCTCCTCACCAAATCCCCGAGCCTAACCGCAGCATCGGTGTACTTCGTAAACACCTCCATCCTCCCCCTAAACCCCGGAATCGTCCCCCACTTCCCAGAAAGATCACCGGCCTCACATTCTGCCTGCTTGTTTGGGTTGCATGATAGTTTGCGGGCAGGGGTGGGCGAGAAATGCCCGCCTGTCCCCGCGCAGTTCCCGTCTGCTGGAACCGCGCGGGTGTGGATGTGGTATGCGAATGGCCCGCGGGAGGCGTCGGGGATGGATAGGGAGAGGATTACGCCCATGCCCGGGGAGGAGGAGGTGAGGTTGATGTAGCCTGACACTGGTGAGATCGGGGTGTATGGGAGGTGGGCGGTATAGCTATAGTTTTGACATGTTAGCAGCCGCTGGAAGATAGGTGGGGGGAGGCAGACAGGATTTCTGGGTTGTGGTCGTTGAGTATTTTGGGCTCTTGCGCTGCTGCCAGTAGGAGGCAGGGTGCTAAGAGGAGGGTATGAAGCTTCATTGTTATGGTTATGGCGAGAGTTTATGGTGAATGAATTGGTAAATGGAGGGTAGGTATAGGAATCCAGCGTAACAGATGGGGGATATAAATCCTGAGGGAGAACAAACAGGGCCATGAGAATAGCCTGGCAACTGGCTGGCCATTATATGGCGATGCCTTGAATACATTCTATTGGTTTGTTCGGGACTTTTCGTAGGCGAGCATAAGGTCGGGCGCGAGATCCGTGAAAGTTAAGGTGTTGAAGGCTGAAGGCCCTGAGCGAGTGCGTGCTGAAAAATGCTTCGCAGCGTTCCTCGAACTACACCCCCGTGCCGTTATCCAATCACACCCGAGACTTTTCCCTTTCCCGGAAAATCCCACATTTCGCTTCCCGATCGATACCAGTTATATCGACCCCATCGACTCCTCAGCTCCCCACTCTCAACCCAACCACCCCCACATACGATATACACAATGGCAACAGCAATCGCGAAGCGTATCGCAGACTACACAAAGAGCCGTCCGGGCCTCTACAAGGTCATGCGTCCTCTCGCAGACAAGTACTTGGACCTGGCAGGCTACCGCAAGGTTGGGCTTGTGTAAGTTTACTACCACCACCACCGCCGTCACCCAGCACCCCCGGCTGATACCACGGTAGCTACGACGACCTTATCTCGGAAGAAAACGACGTGGTCCAGAAGGCATTGAAGCGACTCCCTTCCCGCCTCGTCTACGACCGCATGTTCCGCCAGCGCCGCGCCATGCAATGCTCGCTCAGCCACACGCTGCTACCACCGGATGAGCAGACCAAGCCTGAGGACGTATGTTACGTATGATGGATGGGGGAATATGGAAGACAAATCTGACAATGGGTGTTGATAGGACATTCACTACCTGAGACCGTATATCGAGGAGGTTCAGCGCGAGTTTGCGGAGAGGAAGGAGATGGATTCTTTGACCAAGAGCAAATAAATAGATGGGGAGGGGTGTGCTGAGGAAAGGTGTTGCATAGCGACATAGCGATATATCGATATACCCACGTCACCATACCCCATGTGCCCACTGCGCTGCTGTATTATCATTATTACGTTTTACTTATTCTGTGGGGTTTTTCTTTGCTTGCTCGTTGTGTGTGTAGTGTACATCCGGCAACATTAGAGGGTTGGAAAAAGACACGTCTAGATCTTTCTTTCTTTCTATGAGATGTTTCCCAGGATCTCACTCGATATCGGCGTACGCTGCATATGACCCCAATTTGACCGACGGGTGGACGACAGCGGAGAGTATCACAAATTCATCGAGTCGAACGCACACGTAACTAGATGCACATAGTATCTTGAGATAACATCACAAGCATCCTCTCCTTTTCGACCACAGCATTGTTGCCAGAGTTCCTCTCAAACCGCGAACCACTCACTATACACCCAACACCTGCTCTACCTTTTCTTCGCTTCGTTGCAGCAGTAAGAGAACCAGAGAAACGCTCATAAAATCGTCAAAAAAAATAAAAAACTAGCAATGACAGAAAATCCAACAAAATTGAAACACGGAAAAAAAATGCTAAACCCAATCGACCGTATAAATTTTACAAGCCCACACCAAAGTACCAATCCAATTACCCTCCACCAACACTAACCCAAAATCTATGCGGAAGCCTTGGCCTCAGCAGCCTTCTTGGCCATAGTGTTAAGAGCAGATCCGTTCTTGAACCACTCGATCTGTCCCTCATTGAAGGTGTGCAACAGCTTAGCCTCCCAAGGAGCACCGTTTTTAGGCTTGAGACGGAGAGTCATGGGCTTGCCGACGGCGAGCTCGGTGCACAGAAGGTCAACTCTGTCGTCGGGGTTGATCTTGTCGTAGTCCTCGGGATTGGAGAATGTTAGAGGAAGCATACCCTGCTTCTTCAAGTTGGTCTCGTGGATACGGGCGAATGACTTGACAATGATGGCCAAACCACCAAGGTGGCGGGGCTCGAGGGCAGCGTGCTCACGGGAGGATCCCTCTCCGTAGTTCCAGTCACCAATGACGACCCACTTAATACCCTTGGACTTGTAGTAACGTGCGGTGTCGGGAACAGCATCGTACTCGCCAGTGAGGGCATTACGGACCTTATTGGCCTGTCCGTTCTCAGCGTTCGTGGCACCGATCAACATGTTGTTGGAGATGTTGTCCAAGTGTCCACGGTACTTAAGCCAAGGACCAGCCATGGAAATGTGGTCGGTGGTAGTCTTACCCTGGCACTTGATGAGAATAGGAAGGTCATTAGCATCCTTTCCATCCCAAGGATCGAAAGGAGCGAGGAGCTGAAGACGGTCAGAGGTAGGGGAGACCTTGACCTGGACCGAAGCGACATCTTTAGGAGCCTGGTAGGTATCACGGCCAGGGTCATAACCGCGCTCGGGCAGACCAGCACCGGTTGGGGGAGCGAGCATGAATTCCTTTCCATCCTTGCCCTTGATGGGGTCGGTCAAGGGGTTGAAGTCGAGAGTACCAGCAATAGTGAAGGCGGTAACCAAGTCGGGGGAGGTGACGAAAGCGTGGGTGGCGGGGTTAGCGTCGTTACGTCCGGTGAAGTTACGGTTGTAAGAAGACATAATGGAGTTCTTCTCACCCTTCTTGACATCTTTACGGTCCCACTGACCGATACAAGGACCACAAGCATTGGCAAGTACGACACCACCGAATTCCTCAAAGGTCTTAAGCTGGCCATCACGGGCGATGGTGGCACGGATCTGCTCGGAACCGGGGGTGACGGTGTAGAGCGACTTGGCTTTGACGCCGTGGTTCAAGGCATCGCGAGCGATAGAGGCCGAGCGGGACATGTCCTCGTACGAAGAGTTGGTGCAGGAACCGATCAAACCAACCTTCAACTCAGAGGGCCATTCCTCCTGTTTAACGGTCTCCTTCCACTTGGAAAGAGGAGTAGCCAAATCCGGGGTGAAGGGGCCGTTGATGTGGGGCTCGAGCTCGCTGAGGTTGATCTCAATGAGCTGGTCGTATTCGGCACCCTCATCAGGGCGGAGCTCCTTCTGGTAGGTGCGGGCAAAGTCACCAATGGCGGTACGCTTGGTGGCAGCGAGGTACTTGTGCATGCTTTCGTTGAAGGGGAAGACGGAGGTAGTGGCACCAATCTCGGCACCCATGTTGCAGATTGTACCCATACCGGTGGAGGAGAGGGTGTCAATACCAGGACCGTGGTACTCGACAATGGCACCAGTTCCACCCTTGACAGTCAGAATACCAGCAACCTTGAGAATGATATCTGTCGATCAAAATCAGAACCTATGGCTCCTTCCACAAAAAACGGGCCGAACATACCCTTAGCAGAAGTCCATCCGCTCATTTGACCAGTAAGCTTGACACCAATAACCTTAGGAGCCTTCAATTCCCAAGGAAGTCCAGCCATGACATCGACAGCATCAGCACCACCGACACCGATAGCGCACATACCCAGACCACCTCCGTTAGGAGTGTGCGAGTCGGTACCGATCAAAAGACCTCCGGGGAAAGCATAGTTCTCGAGGAGAATCTGGTGAATGATACCGGAACCGGGGCGCCAGAAACCAAGACCGTACTTAGCACAAGAAGAAGACAAGAAATCGTAAACCTCCTTATTGATGGACTCGGCTCTCGCCAAATCCTTCTCACCACCAACCTGTGCCTCAATCAAGTGGTCACAGTGCACAGTGGAGGGAGTTGCGACTGTGGGCAATCCAGCGCTCATAAACTGCAGAATAGCCATTTGAGCGGTAGCATCCTGGCAGGCAACACGATCCGGTCGGAGCTTAAGGTATGACACCCCTCTCTCGATGTCCTGTCCATGAGGATCGTCCAAATGCGAGTAGAGAATCTTCTCGGCGAACGTCAATGGCCGGTTAAGACGCGAACGTACAACCGCGAGGTTCTCGCTCATTTTCCTATGGGCGAACAGACATGTCTCAGCACAGACCTTTCACATGACGCAAGCCAATACATAATCCCAGCCAACCGCTGCCACACATGATCTGCACGAAGTGCGATAACGGTGACGGCCGGTGACGTGGGAAGGCCCAATTCTAGAAAGCCGATAACACATACTTGTAGTTAATGTAATTCCCCTAGAGTTGAATATTCCTATTAGCTATTGCATTCCACCAGGCAAATTTCCGCGCGCCTGAAAGCCGAGCATAGCCGAAACGGCGTGGGAATTTTAACACAACGATATGGGAAAACCAACCTTCTCCCAATTGGTCATCTCGACCTTCTTGCTGAGGGGGCCATCGGTGACGGTGGCGAAGCCACGCTGTCTCTGGATCTGTAGCTTGCAAAATTGGAAGTCAGAACATCATAGCACTTTCGGCGATGGCGATGACGATGCCCATCGCTGCCAAGTGGGGGTACAATAAGAGCACTCACGAGCCTAAAGGCGGAGCCAGAGCACTGCAATAAAGAAAGTTAGCATTGGATTGCTGGACACACTAAAGGCGGGGCATATCCGCACCGCAGTGCGAAACAAACCAAAAGTTTGTTATCGGGGAAAAACTCACCAGCTTTGGGGCCCGAGGAATGTGTCGGGACATCATGATGGGCAATGTGCACTTTGATTAAAGGGGATCCAATGTGAATGTGGTTGTGGTGGGTATCTTCAGTCAGGAAGAGAGGGGTGGGAGGAGGAAAGAGGAAAGAGGAAAGGAAAGGATAAGAAGAGGAGGGCGGATGGAGGAGGGTTAGTAGTGGGCGTGGGAGTAGGCTTGCAGCAAGGCCAAACGGGTGGGTGGTGGTGGGCAAGGGTAACTTAAGCAAGAAACAGTTGCCGCAAACACCGATTCGACAGTCGGAAGGGGCAATGGAGGGAAGGAAGAAGTGTGGGCTGCGCTGTGATTATTATTCTTATTATCTCTCGCAACGCCCGCTGCTGCACTGCAGCAAAACGTCACAGCCTACAGATCGCTCCAGTGGTGGACCTTCGAAAACCCTGCAGTGAGAAAGACGCCCACGAGCCAATCACGGGCGTGTAATTACTGTGAGCTGAAGCAAGACGAAGCACCCACCGCGAAGCAGCGCACGGTGAAGCCGGGCCGACCACGGGCATGCGTTCTCCATCCGTCCCGTTGTCCCTCGGCTTCAAGTCTGCCACGCTCCCGGTCTGCTCCATAGCGTCCATTTGGGTCCGCAAGCGCTGTCTAGCCCCACCCAAGGACCCTCCACACTGTCTTGTCCCTTGTCCCTCCAAGCAGAGCCGCAACCTTCGCTCATCCATACACTCAACACCAACCGACAAACCCCCTACCAAACTCACTACTCTACAATGGGCTCTATCCGGAGATCAAAGACGAAGCGGAGAACCCGGTACTTGCTGTCTGCTCGCCCGCTACTAATCTCCCCACCCTGCTGACGGTGTCCCCGCAGTGACCTCGACCAAGTCCACGGCGACTTGCGCAACCCCCGACAGCTCGAACAGCTCAAAGCGCTAATTCCCGACGAAGACAGACCCGCCCTTGGAATATACCACTGCGTCGAGTGCGCAAAATACTTTGAGCAGGAGCACAACTTACGGGAACACCGTCGGGGCAAGAACCACAAGCGACGGTACGCCGCCTATCTACATCCCCGCCCGGCCCGTTAACCTGAGTTTTTGCAGCGTGCGCATGCTCAAAGAAGAGCCATATTCGCAAAAGGAAGCCGATGCCGCTGCGGGGATTGGATGTGCGAGTTTCTACGAAGCTAGAGAGTTACGCGCGGAACAGAGGCGCATTGAGGAGGAGCAGAGAAAGATGGAGATTGAAGCATAAATCTTCTTTTCTGTTGTTCGCTATAATATGGTTATTCCAAGTTCCTGTCGTAGGCCATAAAAGTTTTTCACGGTGTTTTGGGAGTTCAAAAATACAGGGCTTTTGACTTTTGTCTCACACGTACATACGTCGCCGTTCAGATAAATCTCACTTTTGATAATGCTTTTACACCGCGCGCCAAAATCTGCACGCAGCAGAATTTGATTACAGTCCACTTCAGCTAGCGCTAAGTACCTTCGGAGGAAAGGAAGTGAGTGGATCAAAAACGCACAAGATGAAATTTTTATACTAGTCCCTGCAGCCTGCTACTTTCGGCCCGAAACGGTCAGGCTAGACGAGCATTTATTGGTGGCATGTGAAGCTCCAGAACTACAGCACAAGTAGTTACTCAAGATCAGTTCCTGGTCCATAAAGAAGTACCTCCGCACCCAGGACAAATGATTGTATTATATCATAGGTAGTATCCAGGATATACGAAGGTAACGTCACGATCATGATGTCTCTAATCGTTATGCTTCTAATCGCCAAAAGGAAAACGCCTCCCAATGCCATGCTCTGAAAAACACCCTCATAACACAACCCATCATTCACGACACAGAACAGAAAGTATTATCCATCCTCTGTTTAGGCCTCTCCGAAGTCAGTATGACCTGTTGCCGCTGCATGAGCAGTGGCTTCCTTCTGGCCCTTCATTATCTTCTTGCAGATGTTGCATTTCACGGAGAAATTCTTTGTATCCGTAAAGTAATGCTTCTGTCTGAGCTTGGTGCATAGCTCCTGTGCTGCAGTAAGAATCACCTGGTCGTTTTTATCAAACACCATCTCGTCCCTGTCGGAATCATGGAGGGAGGCGCCTCCGGGAGAGAGCGCAAGTGCATCATAGTGAATACCACTGTAAACAACGATGACTCGGCGATCCTTCCCATCATTGAACCTGACCACGCTTCCCGTTGCGACGTCGATGGTACAAATCTGTTCCAAACCCGAATTTATCAACCCCGTTCCTTATACACAAAGACCGTCCCCACAAACAACAAACACTCCCAGTCTTAAGACTTACCTCCACGTCAAAGAAGTCGGCAAAGATCCCGAGCTCTATCCCGCCACCCCATGAGCTCTCCATCTTGATCCACTCGCAATACGCATCGACCTTTTGCTCCAGCACCGCCTCATTATACTGCTGAGGATTCGCCTGTATTGTCTCCGCCACCAGCTGTCGGAGTTCTACAACTGACATCATAGAGCCAGTCAGGACGTAGCTTAGAGCGCGGAAGAGACACGAGTTGTCGTCCTCCATCACGCGCAAAACTACGGTTCCTCGGCCGTTGGGGAGCACTACATCAGGCGGGTCATCTTTATTGAACTTGGGCTCAGCGCGAGCAAGAGATAGGGGTTGAGTTGCAGTTGAGTTGCTCTTGTTGCCGTTATTGCTGCTGCTGCTGCCGGTGCTAAACGAAAACGTGGCGCCATTACTTATCGATGTCGATGCCGCCGGATATACGTCCGTCTTGACCTCCGGTTCCGCCGCACTATCCGATGACCCGTCCTTGATAACGCCTGCGCCGGTTCCTCGAAGACCTTCCGTCAGTTCCAAGCTCGATATTATGAGCTGCTCTCCTTGGAGTTTCATCGGCAGCTCTGAAAGCAGGGTAGACGAGATGAGGCCGCTGAGCTGTAGGGGCTTGGGAGGATAGCCATACTTGATGTCGAGATCGCCAGAGATGGAAGTTGCTTTGCGGATCTCTGCGAGGAGGGTGGAGATGGTGGTGTCTTCGGCCAATGTGAGGACTTGCGTGCCTGCGGGGGAGCGAATCTTAAGGCGCATGGCTAACTAGTCTATCTATGTGGTGACAGCGGAGAAGATGGAACGGTGCGTGGGTGAATGCGGATGACGGTGGTGAAGTTGAGTGGGTAAGGAAGGGTTGCGGAGAAGGATTAGAAAGGTCAAAACAGGTAGATACCTGCTTATAACGACAGTTGGCACCACCACCACTAACTAATAGCTTAGAAAGCGCGCAAACGAACAAAGCGGGGAGGGGTCTTAAACGTCATTCACTACCTAATCATGAGGCTAAAATCCGTTTATACAAGCACATTTGCAAGTTGCAAGTGCAGTTTCGGATGGACAGGCAGTAGACGCGTCCCCATGATTGCGAAAATGCCCAGAGTGATATAGCCCATTCAGCCCAAGCTGTGTGTCCGCCATCTCGTGTGTCGTGTGCCGCGGGTCTGCATTGATATATATCGAGGTAGCTGTTGCTCTGAAAAGACGGTGATCTCTGGTGATGCGTAAATACCTCTATCTAATCCAGTGGAACCTGAACATGCACCGCGAGTTTTCGGGTGTTTCTGGGTGGGGGCCGTTGGATCTCACGAGTTTGAGCTCCCGCACGGAGTTTGATCCACGCGAATCCCGCGCGGCTCTTTGATCTCCACGAATTTCTTTACCGCGCTGACCAAACACACAGAATAGCACGGTTTCACAACCCATAAAAAATCACCTCCTCCAACAGTAGTTATGCCATACACTCAGAACGACTCTTTCAATGACCCGTGATCGGCATCTTCCTCGAAGTATCAAAATCTACGCTCTGGAAAGATTAACCTTAGTTACAAAAAGCCTCATCAGTAGTTAGATCTACCTGTACTGGACCCAAGGCTAACTTTCCAACCTTTGACCACAGAGGATTTTGAAACTTTCTGGGTATGGTCAAAATCCAGCGGCGGTTAGAGGCTATTATGGAATCTATCATATAGGTACGACTAAGCTGGAGTTTTGGGGATACGCTCGTAGACGAGGGATTTGAACTCCTCGGTTCTTCCCGAGCCCTAATCTCCGCATTGACACAACCGCCGCCGCTATCATTCATCCACTACAACGAAAGTGCTGTCTACAATACGCCTTTGGCTTTGTTCGTCTTAATTCAATTCGGGTGTACTCCACTGCGTTCCCCCCAGCGGGTTTTCACTCCGTTCAAATTACTTTTTTATGACCTTTTCGGATGATACACGACATCAAAACTGACCCCATCGAAAAGGTTTCAAAAACAAATTCAGCATGTCAAAGAATGGCCCTAGCATATCCAGGCTTTTCCAATGTGATGGTAGGAAGCCTGCTTCAAGGAAAGGATTTACAACTCAAATTTAGTGAACGGTACCGTGTAGCCTTACGTTGGTACGGTTAATACAAAAAAGAAAAATGAAGGCTTTCAGGTTTTCTGGATTCCAAAACAAGGGTTAATAAGGTTCGGATAGATCTTGCATATATCAACACCTCCACTTGCGGAAGGCTATGCTCTGACTCTTTGTTTCCCGAGCTTCGACTCGAGTCCGACCTACCTTGAGCTATGGGTAGCGTGATCCAGACGCTGCTGAAGCGTTACCGAGGGTAGATATCCAGCTGAAGCTAAAATCAATGGAACGTCGATAGCTGAAGGTTAGGGTTGCTGTCGGATCGTGTCCAATAGAGTAGCTCTTGCGGTCCTTTGTTTGCCGGATGGATGTTAGTTTGAACATACTATGCTTGTAACAATGGCATCCTGATCCTTTAATGTGGTTTTGTTTACGACTTACCGATTAGACTTACCAAGGGTCAAACGTATTCAATTTAGAGTGTCAGACCTGTACTCACGCGAGAAAACTTCAGGCAGGTTACTGTGTACATACGACGGATCCCGGCAAGGCCTGTTTTCCATCCCAACAGCAACTGGGCCGATTAGGAGAAATGCTCGAGTACGGGCCTGACTTCTAGAGTTGATCCACACGATATAATTTCAGTGTTACTCCATACTCTAGTAGAAGGAATACTACGGAGTCCGAGCCTCCTTAGGAATACAACATCTTTGCAAGGCAACAAGGCGTTTCCCGCCTTATAGGGTGTGTGCATGAGTTTCCTCCTGCCGAAAAAGAATAGAACACGCGTGTATTCCATTCCAAAAGAGAAGTGTGTACCCACGCCTGAAATACGCACAAAATATCCCCAGATCATATCATAGAGTGTGGATGCACTCTGCGTGCGGAGGCATTTCAAACCCGGCAATTGCTCCGGTGAGGGGGACTCGCCAACCAACCTCCCAGCCGGCACCTCACCGCTCGATACCGCAACTCAAATTGCCGACCGCCTGCGGAGAAGACAGGTACTGGTTTTTCCTTAAAGCTTAGCGTTGATTCCGATATCGATCAACCGGTTGCTAAAATTAAAAAGTTGCCGTCCAGTGCGATGGTAGGCGCTCGCCCATTAAAAATGCCCGTGACAAGAATACAATGAGTTTCAGAATTATATCCGCAATACAAGCGCACAATGGGGGATTCAGAGGGTGTGAATAAAGAGAAATAAAAGCTTGTGATTAATACTCGATTCATGCGGTATAGCTTATATATAAACAGCCCCACCAAAGTCTCGTATGGTTGGCTCGAAAACGTTCTCAACTCAAAACATGTCTATCCTACAGCTTCCTCTAGAGCTTCTTCTCGAAGTCGTCTCATATCTCCCAATCAGCACCGTCTCCCGCCTTGTCCTCACGTGCAAAGGCGCACATCACTTCCTCCGCGACCACCTCTATCGTGAAATCTATCTGGATAGACAACATTCTTCCCAGGCCTATGGATTTACAGCAGCCGCAATTGCCGGAAGACTATCTGCGAAGGACTTGGAGAGTGTTAGGAAACTGGTGTTGGGGGACATATTCACCGATATTCACTATCATCATGGCGGGGAGTTTCAGAGTTGGTTTGTGGATAGTATTATACCATGCATGAAAGGGTTGAAGAGCCTAAAAATTGAAGTACGGGGAGAGAGCCAGAAACAGCATCAATGGGCATTTTCAGAAAAACTTACAGATTTGAACGGGGTGGACATTGAACTTGTGTTGGGTGGTGAGTGCGAATATATGATGCCGCGAGCAACAGCAATTTGCTAACACGAAATTCAGAATCCTTCAACTTTTCTTCTTTCATTTGTCTGCCATTCGTCCAGCGTCTTCCGTCAAATATAGTAGCCGTTACCGCAGACATCCGCAACATCACTTCCAGTACACTATCATTGCTATATGTAGCCCTCAGCACCCTTCCACGCCTCCGGCATCTCGAGGTTACAAATCTTCCCGAGTACCTTCGTCACCCGTCACTCTTCATCATTCCCTTCAACTTCATATCCTCGGGCCATACCTTCTCGCTATCAGCGCTTAAATCCACCCTTGACCGCCTCGCCCACCTCGACTTCTACCCCTCGACATCTCAGGATCTGACAACCCATCCATCCCTCAGCACCAGCCTTCGAGAGTTAATCCTGCACATGCCGCAACTCTCACCAGAAATGGTATCCGCCATATTTTCCCTCCAAAACCTCACCAAGCTGCGACTTGTCGAGCCCGCAGGCCTGGAAGAGGCCTGGGCATTACTTCCATCCCACCAGCCCGAATTCACAAACCTAAAAGAATTCGGCTTCGGATCCAGAAAGGATGGAGCCTGGCCACTCAAGAACCCGCATTACTATTTCCTGGACAGCATCCCACACGGTTTCATCGAGTCCATCTTATCGCGGAATCCGCGACTTGAACGGCTGGGGTTGATACACCTTACCCAGTCAATAATATCGGTCCTTCCCGTACAGTCACTGCAGGAGTTAGAAGTTGCGTTTTCCTTCGATTTCACAGGGAAACCAACAATTTCTGTTCAAACTCTGACAGCTGTGTTTCAATCTGGGGTATTCAAGAACCTGTGTCGTTGCTATCTACCGTTCACTGGATTGAAGCTGAACGTTCCCTTTCTGAAAACTATGGCTGGATGCTCGATGCTGGTGGACCTACAGATAGTGGATGGTATGGATGGAGATGAGGGATATAAGAAGGAACCGCAACGGCCAAAGGGACTTCCACTCGGAGAAGAACGTGATGGCCAAAGATATCCAGGCGGACTTGCGGGGAAGGTACTATTTGACGTGGCGCTCAAGGAATTTGCGAGGTGGCAGGATGAGCACCGCAATTGGAGGATGGAGCTTGTACATGGAATGTGCGAGGACCAGGAGACGTATGTACTGGCTGAACCGTTTCTTACAGTGGGAAGAAGCCCGAGTTTCAACTCGGTAAATGTGCGATGTATGCTTGATCAAGCATCGCTGAGGCACAGGTTCAGTGGACATGGTATATAATCTTTGCATATCAAGTATGGTTATAAGGCAAACTTTCAATAGCCAATGCATCAATAGTGCGCTGGTTTCAATAGTGTTGGACATAAATTCAATGATAACACAAAAGTACAATAGCCCAAGTAAACACAGCCCGATTAAGTCAACCACAAACGAGCTTCCTAAAATACACTAAACAAGAAAACCCACATCATCAATCAAGTCATGGTTTATTTAGCTTTAGCAAGACCAATAGCGTTTTCACCAAGATCATAGACAGAGTAGTATCTCCGCAAAAAGGCATCGCCCAAGATGGCCAAAGGACCAACAGGCTCAGGGAAGTCCATGCCCATGAAGGCACTGATGCAAGAGCCCTGAACCTCAAGGATATAATCATATGCGGTGATGGTGAAGTTATGCCCAGTGAGGGTGAAGGTGAGGTCGGGAAGAGAGTCACGGGCAGAACACTCAACGGAGTATTGGCCATTCCAGCCCTTTTTTGCTCCGATCTCTTCGTTCAGGAGCTCTGCGATGGTGGTGGGGAGTGCAATCAACGAAGTACCGGTATCAACGATAGCGCCAGTGTTGTCCAGATTTGCAACCTGGTCTCCGAAAGTTATGGCATCGAAATCAACCTCCCAGTAAGCCTTTCTACGGACTGGGAGCTTGACCATCTTGCCGGTATAGTGTTTCTTGTCGATGCCTCCGAAGATAGCTTCACTCTGATCTTCAGTGCCGCCAAGATAAAAAGCAAATACAGGCTTATCTAGCTTGCCCTGCTCAATCATCGTGTAGAAGGGAGGGGGGATTTTGTTGACGGAGATTGAGTCATAGCCGAGGCCCAGGATACCGTCAAACCTGCCAAAGGCAAATGCCAAACCAGGTTCTATTGTAGAAGTGAGCGATGCGTAAGCTGAGATGTTTAAAGGAACGTCCTACCAGCAGTGGCCTCAGCAAACAGCTGATCCTTGATGGTGATATCCCCAATGGTGACATCATCTTGAGAAACGAACCCGCTCAGGCTGCCGGAGCCATAACGGATCTCAAAGGAGGTTCCATTGGACTTATAGGTCTTCGAGCTGGACGAATCATACTTGTTGTGGAGGTAGCAAGCGATCGATCCGCACTGCGTGGAAGGAACCCAAACTATTACATGTTAACCTGAGATTCGAAAGTCGCACTAATTAATGTACTCACGATTTGAACTCCCAGTGTCCAGCACAACCTTAAACTCCTGCGGTGGGGTACCGATACAGATCTCGGAGAAGTCTAAGGATCATTAGTCCATGGCACCACGAACTTGGGGATTAGGCGATGTACACTGAGCATTAAGGAAGTTCTGGTAAACAGGTTAGTTCACGAACACATTCAAAAACTATTGGCTCCGACATACATTTACGGGGATTTTGTGGTTGCCGTCTGCATCGATAGACTGCGTGCGGAACATCTCGATTTGATGCTGTTGAGTGCGAATACCCATGTACTTTTGCCCCAAGGCGCGAACTTGGCTGTCGATGTCATAGCTCGACTAAGATGGTACAACATTAACTGAGGGTTACACTGAGGGGTATTGGGGACAACAAGCTTACCAGTTGCTCAGAAAGAGGAACTTTCTTAAGCGGCATGCGATGGACTCCAGCCAGAGCTGAGCCGAGCAGCGACGAAGCTGCGAGAATACCGAATGACTTCATAGCTGTGGAAAGGACCTAGCTATCTAAATACGGGTAATGAGCGGGGTATGAGCTATGTCGAGGTACAGCAAAGACTACGGTCCGAGAGATAGACGCGATGAATGAGATGTGCTGAGAGAGGTAGGTAGGAGGTTGGAGGTTGAAAGCTGGAGGTTAGAGGTGGTTGGGTGCTGTCAGAGGCGAGGTGTGATAAGGTGATGGGCGCCAAGTCGGGGTTGTCGTAACCCGATACATTGAATGATCCATAGTCTCGGTTAGCCGCTGAGCTCCACAGCTTAGCGTCTGATCGAGGCTACGGTACCACATCCGCGACAAACATCTCCATTTCCGATTCAACACCTCTCATAGCCTTTGTGTCCTTCACACTCACGTGAATACCATTCTTTTTTGCCTACAGCCATGTCTGTACCAATTTCAGATCTTCTGATTGGACTCCTTTAGCTGTGTTAATTAGGACCCGCTAGTGCCATACTACCCCCGAGGCTTCGTTGCTGGCTCCTATACAAACTCCTCCTGATAATTTATGAGAATTGCTATTCTATTATTATACCCTAGATCATGATCCTTCCGCATCCTTATTCAGCATTAAGAAATCCTAGACTAGAACCTATGTAGCTTCTTATCATAAATACGGAATTTCACTCCTTGTGATCGGTTTCCAGAATTTTACTCGGGGAGCTGCCGCTCCGCAGTTTCACCACTGGTCCATCCAATACCAAATATTTAATATGCAACCGAGAGATTATTCTATTCCTAGTGAAGGGCGCTCATCCCTCATTCTGTGTGGAATTACTCTACCTGACAATGTCCTGACGAAAACGAACCCATTTGAAGGTACTTGACGTCATAAAACGGGCTTCTGTGCCCATTTTTCGGGGCTATCTGTTTTTTCGCTGCAACTTTCGAATTCTCGAATGCGGTGGTGTGGTATTGGTTTGCACGATCATGGCGGATTGAGGGCTAGGTTTTCAGGCCCATTTTCAAAACCATCAGGTTTAATCTTGGTTCTCAACGCGACACGAATAAACGCAACTATGGGGACAACATGGACTGGGAAACAGACTGGAGCAAGCTGGCCAAGGGTAAGCTTGAGTACCTGAGAATTACTTAAGCCTAGCTAAGAGTACACAGAAAGCAGTCCGAGAATTCCACAAATAGTGGGGCCGGTATATGCCCTCTTTATTTGTCTCGTGGTCTTTCGCTGACACCCCCAAAGTTTTAATCATTCTACAGACTAGGAATCAGAAGAGCTCGCCCGTAGACATATTGGTGACAGGTCCTGCCTCGACTGAGGTTGGGCTTGCAAGCTTCTGAACGACACCGCCGTCACGAAACTGTAAGTTGGTGTTTCTTATAACCACACATCTGGTTTAGAGGCTTAGGAGCGCTATCTTGGCTGCGACGAGCTGCGTTGGCATTGGTAGATGTACTGGTAGGTGTGTGCTGTTTGATATGATGTAGAGAAATAGAGAGTATAGTACATACCCTACTCTAGGTACCCAAATTTCTGGAGCCTGACCGCCGGTATATGGTGCCGAGTGGTATATGGTGAAGCGTTTCAATACATACGATCACCTCACAACCTGGTGTTGGGACAAGGTGGGGTAGCAGCTTCCTGTGCTCTCTCACTTTTTCCTGTCACATCATCTTTCCAAAATACTCTTCGCCATTACTTATCTTTGCCAACAGTACTTTCCATTCCCTACGCGAGAATATCTGACAACCCTTCATCGTTCCGCTGATCAGACTCGCATTACTGCACAAATAGTAAAGGTTGCCTTCTGGGTCCGAGATTCCTATCCCGTTTAGCATTGCAATTGATTCTTTCCAGACAACTCCACTCTTCCCTACGCGATACCCTTCACCGTTCTGCTTATTAAACTCACATCACTGTACAAATCATATTAAACCATAGTAAGGCTTGCCTTCTGTATCCAAGTTTCTCAGCCCATTTGTCATAGCTAACTTTTCGAATGATTGTTTTCAGATGACAAAAGGCTGCCTCACCTACAAGAAGCTTCGTAACGTCGTTTCTCTATTCTAAGGTTATTGCATTCATTGATGATAATGAATAGAATACTGATGCTGAGGAAGCTTTGCGGAGAAACTCAATCAGATGTATCTTTTCGGCAATGTCTTTGCAAATAACACCGGGCATTCGAACAGCATACTTCTGGAACGTTTATCAGCTCAGCCCAAATCAGATCGCTCGCAGCTCATTTAGAACAGCACCTAGAACAGCGGGAATTTTGCACTCTGTATGACTAGGCAGTCGATCTGATCGCTTCGGAATACTGGGCTCCATACTTAGCAAACGTCTCCTCTGACATATATGATTTACATTACATAGTCGTGCGTTCCGGCACCCTATCTATTCTTGTGTATTATACCTTCTTCAGACTAGTCTCAGCATGTACATGGCATTGGGCGTGAAAGATGATTATACCTATGTGTTTTTTGACCTTTTTGGTGTTGGGGACGAGGGTGGTCTCTTTTTCTGTACGCCCTCTAATTTTCTTAATTTTATGACGTTTTTGACAGTGTTGATGAAAATATACATGTACTATTACATGCAAAAAGGAGGGTTTTTAATGGCGGTCGTAAGACCGTTATCTTGATATGACCATTGCCTAATCGTTGGATACTATTTTTGACGATTGACAGACGGTTAAAAATGCTGTAACGGCAGTGATGGCGGTCTTACCACAGCAATTTAAAAATCACCTTTTTTTAATACAGTACTCTACGACACGCCTCGCTTAATCTCGGCAACGCGACAACACAACCAAATACAACCAAAACGCATTCTAAGAATATGTAAAGACGTGTAAAAAAAAAGATGGGTACATTTACTTCGTATTTTTGAGTGCATTTTGTGCTCAACATTTATGTTGTTGTGTTGTGGTATTGTGTTTGGATAATCGCAGCTATGACTGTCCTCACTTGCCAAGCCCTGCCAATTATTTCCGCGATTGGCAGGAAAAGTCTGAGAGCAAGCTATGACATAAGCGATGCCAAAAAATTTAAGTCTAACACTTAGCGTGGTGAGTGTTGCCATTTTGGGTATAAACTTAATTTTTAATTAATACGCGTCCTTTGCGCTGAATCCGTCGCGTTCGCCACACGTCCATTCTAGCTCCTATTCTACCTACAATCACAATCAAAATCACAATCGCAATTCACTCGTAACATTGAAGATGGGATCGAGACCAGAACTTAAAGTAATTTACTCCCGTCCTCTACAAATCTTTAGCACTAAGTAATTAACATTCCCTCCTAAAAAGGTTGATGATGAAAGTGGATTCATCAGCTTCTTCAACCGCCTCCCAGAAACCGATGCAATTCGCCTCTTTGAACGTAATGATTTCTATACCGTCCATGGCCGTGATGCCGTCTACGTTGCCACAACAGTGTACAAAACTACCAGTGTAATCCGTCAACTTGGTTCCTCGCGCAACGCCCTTGAGTCCTGTACGCTGTCGGTTACGGCCTTTCGGAACTTCCTCAGAGAGGTGTTGTTCGTACAGGGAAAGAGGGTTGAAATTTGGCAACAAAAGGGAAGAAGCAGCTGGGAAATTGGTAAACAGGCTTCTCCTGGCAATTTGCAGGATGTCGAAGAGGACTTTGCAGGGCAAATTGAGAGTGCACCCGTTATCTTGGCAGTCAAAATTCAGGCAAAGGGCGAGGAGAGGGTTGTCGGTGTGTGTTTTGCTGATGCGAGCGTGAGAGAACTGGGCATCTCGGAATTCGCAGATAATGAGGTTTATTCAAACCTGGAGGTATGGCTTCCCTTTCATCCCGGCGCGCTCACAGTGCTGACAAATATAGTCCCTCATTATCCAGCTTGGAGTGAAGGAGTGTGTGATACAAGCGGATCCAAATGGCAAAGATCTTGAACTAAAGAAGGTTCGAGAACTCATCGATCGATGCGGAGTTGTTATGACCTTCAACAAGTCCTCAGATTTCTCCATCAAAGATATCGAACAGGATCTGTCGCGGTTATTGACTAACGACGGTGCGGCTGGCATCCTACCACATACCGAACACAAAATTGCGATGGGCGCTGCTTCAGCATTGATTCAATATCTGAGTCTAATGGCGGATGAACTCAATTTTGGCCAGTACCATCTCTATCAGCATGATCTATCACAGTATATGAAGCTAGATGCATCCGCAGTCAGGGCTCTTAATCTCATGCCGGGACCACGAGATGGTTCAAAAAATATGTCTCTGTACGGTTTGTTGAACAAATGCAAGACAGCAATCGGGACAAGATTGCTTGGGCAATGGTTGAAACAACCCTTGATGAGTCTCGAAGATATCGAGAAGCGTCACAACCTTGTCGAATCATTCGTAGAAGATACCGATCTCCGTCAAACGATGCAGGAAGAACACCTCAAAAAAATACCAGATCTTTACAGGCTTTCCAAGCGCTTTCAACGGGGTCTTGCTAATTTGGAGGATGTGGTGAGAGCGTATCAGGTGGTGATTACCCTTCCTGGCTTCATTGGAACGTTGGAAGCAGTGATGGATGAGAAATACAAAGACCCCTTGGACGAACAATACACCAATAAATTCCGCGAAATTTTTGCCAATTTAGAAAAGCTTCAGGAACTTGTTGAGACAACTGTTGATCTTAATGCTATCGACAATCATGAGTTTGTCATCAAGCCCGAATTTAATGAAGACCTTCAGAACATCAGGGAGAGGTTGGACTCATTGAAAGATAGCATGGATAAGGAGCATCGTCGGGTCAGTAAAGATCTTGATCAGGAGAGGGAGAAGAAATTGTTCCTGGAAAGCCATAAAGTTCATGGATGGTGCTTTAGGTTGACGAGAAATGAAGCGGGCTCAATAAGGAACAAAAAGGAGTATAAGGAGATTGCTACGCAGAAGAACGGCGTTTACTTCACCACGAATAAGTTGAAGGATTTGAACCGAGATATGGATCAGGCGACGCAAAATTACGACCGGACACAGAGAGGTCTTGTTGATGAAGTTGTTAATGTGGCAGGTGAGTTATCTGGTTCGAGCCAGAGGTTTTGGTAAAGCTCTAACCTTAGTAGCTTCGTATTGTCCTGTGTTGGAAGAGCTCGCTGGTGTTTTGGCTCACCTTGATGTTATCGTGAGGTATATACCCGTGACTTCTGACGTAGTGGAGCGATTAAATTACTTACGATTGTGGTTAGCTTTGCGCATGTATCTGTGCATGCCCCCACAGCATATGTTCGGCCAACAATGCATCGCCGAGGAACGGGTGATACGATCCTCAAAGAGGCTCGCCACCCGTGTATGGAGATGCAGGACGACATTCAATTTATCACAAACGATGTCAGTCTAAAGAGAGGCACGTCAGGATTCTTAATCATCACTGGTCCCAATATGGGCGGTAAATCGACATACATTCGTCAAATTGGTGTAATAGCTCTTATGGCTCAAGCCGGATGCTTTGTTCCATGCTCTGAAGCGGAATTGACGGTCTTTGATTGCATTCTTGCTCGGGTGGGAGCGAGTGATTCCCAGCTGAAGGGAGTTTCTACTTTCATGGCGGAAATGCTGGAGACGGCGACAATTCTCAAATCGGCTACTTCTGAGTCGTTGATTATTATTGACGAGCTTGGACGCGGAACCAGTACTTATGATGGATTTGGACTTGCTTGGGCTATATCGGAGCATATTGTCAAGGAAATTCGTTGCTTTGCCTTATTTGCGACGCATTTCCACGAGCTGACGGCTCTGAGCGATGAGTATCCAGATGTCAAGAATCTTCATGTTGTGGCACACATTGGCGACAGGAAGGAAGAAGGCAGGGAAGTTACGCTGCTGTATAAAGTGGATGAAGGTACGTCATTCTAAACCTTTTCATCCTGCTCACTATTAGTCACACAGAACCATGTTTCTGACGGAATTTCTTAGGCGTCTGTGACCAAAGTTTCGGTATTCATGTCGCCGAGCTTGTCAAATTTCCATCGAAGGTTGTCAAAATGGCGAAGCGGAAGGCTGATGAGCTCGAGGATTTTACGGGAAAGCATGGGGAAGAACATGTGCAATGTTCAAAGGAACAGATTGCCCAGGGTTCAGCACTGCTCAAGAAAATGCTACTTGAGTGGAAGGGGAAAGTTTCGGGAGTGAATATGACGACTGCAGAAATGAAGGAAGAGCTGAAGAAACTAGCGCAGGGACCGTACAAAGACGCGTTTGAGAAAGACCCATTCTTTCAGAGCGTCAAAACTCTAGGGTAGTCGAATGGAGATAGACGTTATATTTTGGCGTGTGGGTTTGATTCTTGGTTACTTGTATTCAGGCTGGCGCTTCGACATTTGATATTCATAATCTACTTACACATACATCTTGAGAATTAGAATCTAGATTCTCTTTGACGATCTAGACCATTGTTGTGAAGTAGTGTTGGGCACCGATTCCCTCAGTACCAACTTAAGTAAGTACTACCGCTCGTAAACCAGCATCTGCGTGCGAAAGAGGTAACTACTCAACCAACTTCGCGTGACGGCGGGGTTGCGTCCAGTAATAGACTCCAAGCGATACAGAAGGGGGCCAATTTGATATTGTTCACACAAAGTCGTTTGCTGGTAGTAATAGTAGCCATCAAATGGTAGATGGCCAAAGAAAAAGGTAAGCAAACTCTTTACGTTCCCCCATCCCACTATACAAAGATATCCACCTCTTTAGACCTCAATACCGTTTGAATTTACCATAGCAACTGACGAAGGTGATATGTATCAACTGTCTACCCATTAAAACGGCAGTAAAAACAACTCGGGTAATAGGACATGGTCAACTAACAAGTTCGAGCTCATCCCTCTACAACAAAAAGGTAATGATAAGTAATATGATATACCGGTGGAGACAATGTAAGCAATACCTAGATTCCAAGACCTTAATCGACGTCGTAGTACTTGTGCAGAATAAGGTCTCCCCAGACGTTATCTGCGATAGTATAACCTTCTGCTTCGAGTATAATTTGTGGAACCGTACTGGCCTGAAGTCTATCGAGCACGCTGATTTGTTCTAGGAGGATGCTGCTTAAACTGTTCGGCATACGTCTTTGAGGAACAATTTTCGCGATGAACTGAACATCAATTGTAGAATTGGAGAATTGGAGAATGCCATCAACTGCTACAACCCAGGACTCTCCTCCGTCTGTGACTATGTGGTGGGTGGCGTACGCAGGAGTCTTGATGTAGTCCAAAAACTCCGAAGACAAGAGATTGTCCGAAATAGTTATGTGGCATCTGGTATCCCAAATTGTTAAAGCTCCAGTTACATGAGCTACGGGCTTCAAACGCAAAGATGAATCTTGTTGACGGGAGGGACATTAGTGACTCTTCAGTAATCAAGGTATCTACATTAACCAAATACAGGTCCCTGTCAATCATTTTCTCCGCTCTCTTTAGCATATTATGAAGCCATTCCTTGGTTCCTGGGTTCCGTGATGTTCATGATGGGGTTGGGGGAGTTTGTCATTCTCGGGGCGGAAAGTCAATGGTGAAAAGTTCTGTCTGCTGAACGCCCATGCTCGGAGACGTTGGGAAGTGTCGACAGAAGGTCGTTTGTTTACCAAGAGGAGAAAAGGATTGTTTGTCTCGACCGCCTCCGCAACGGCCTTTAACGCTTTAGCTGGGGTCTCGGATTTGATAGCTACATCGACGTTCGCCTAACTGTTCAAAACCTGTGCCGTTTGGAAAAGAATAGACTTTTCTAGAAGGTGGAAGTTGCTTCCGGTGAAGCTGGCAGAGGGGTAGAACACCTTGGATGCCATGAGAAGCGTGGTGACGGGGTAAGTGTTCTTGAGAATCGAGGTGCAACGACAAAAGCGAAAGGGTATATATATGGGAGACTATAAGTTGGAGATTAGATTAGATTAGATTGGTGCGATTAGATACCAGTGGCCTCAGGCGCGGCTTCGCCTTTAAGATCGGCCTGGACCCTAAGTATCGGTCCTTAGCATCCATCACAGTGTCTCGTCAAGTGGACCTTCCTCCGCATCCGCATCATTTCAAGGGAGCCAAGTCGCGAAGGGCCAGAAACCGACTCCTCTGCACACACAGAAAAAGCCGCACCCCCACCCAAGCCATCCATCCTCCTCTTGCCTACCGCGCTCTCCCGACGGCCTACCTCCCAACCCCACAACCACACCACTACCAGCCACCACCAACATCGTTCCACCCAACGCCCAACAACCTTCAATTGATCGCGTGAGGCCCAGCTTAAATACGGGATGACACTCCAGTTGGCCGCAGTCTCGTGAGACCACCAAAGTAAATACAAAATAGAATTGGTGTCATAGATTTTTTTTCAGCGCTTCAATCCATCCCTGAACAGCGCCCTTTACTTTCGCCGAGGGCTTTATCTGCCGCATTTACATTCAAGGAAGTACTGAGCATGAGCTTCAATGTACCATACAGACTGGAGAATGAACAGCAGTTCTGGGATGGTGCGGACACCCCTCCACGCCGATGGGTCTAAAACTAACAGACATGCAAAATAGAGCTCGATGATATCGTCAAGACTCCCTGTGAGAACCAACAGGCTATAGATAATGCCTTGAAAGCATACCTCGGCTTCACCGCACACTTCGCGCTCGAATACCTTCGCACTGACTACGAATGGGCAAAATGTGCTTTCAAGCTCCTTGGGAGTCCGCTATTCAGGAAAAACAAGAGCTATGTTCGAAGGAGAATGTTTGGGCGCCTGCGAAAGGAACAGTCGACACCTCGATTACAGCTGGTTGCTACTGTACTGCTATATGATGGCCGGGAGACACAGAAAGTGTTTGAGCAAATGCGGGAAGAGGGACTGTTTGTCAGGCTAGTGGAGCTGTTGAAGGAAAGGAGGGAAAGCGATCCATTGATGTGGAAGATCTGTTTGGACCTGTTGTACGAGATGAGTCGGATACAGAGACTTAGGAAGGATGATCTTGGTGGGTACTATCAACTTTCCGCCAGGATACGGGGAAAAGAGGCTAGTAGCTGACAAGGGAGTGCCACAGATGCTATTGACGACGAGTTTGTTAAATATCTTTTTCAGCTGGTTGAGGAGGATCCAGAGGATATTGATAATGACCCCTACCACTACCCCATAATACGTATGCTGGTACAGTTTACTCCTTACCTCAATCGGAGTGTTAGAGCTAGCGCTAACGAAAGGCGGCAGTTGGTACTAAATGAGCAATACATGGTTTCTGCGCATGCAGCTCCAACGAACGGGAAACTGCCCGATAGTACTGGACCGACCAACAAGGTAATCAAGATACTATGTTACCATGGAACAGATTACAGAACCTTCGGGGAGAATATAGTACTATTAATTAACCGAGAGAGTGAGACTTACCAACCCCAATTAGCTATGAACGCGGACTAACAGTCGACAGGCGAAACTTGTCTGCAACTATTAATCCTCAAATTGTTATACCTTCTCTTTACCACCACTGCAACCTATGAATACTTCTACAGTAACGACCTACGAGTTCTAGTCGATGTCATAATCAGAAATCTCCTGGATTTACCAGATGAAGCGCAAGCTGTCCGCCTATCCCGCCCTTTACGTATCTAGCACTTACTGACAACCCATGTAGCTTCGACACACATACCTCCGTGTACTCTACCCCCTCCTAAACCACACCCAACTGCGGCGTGCGCCTCACTACAAACGTGACGAAATCCTAAAGCTTCTCGAGATCCTCAGTGGAGCACGAAGCGAGCACTTTGCACCTGTAGACGACACCACAGTTCGCTTGGTAAGCAGGTGTATGACAGTGTCCTGGCTGAAGCCGTTGGATGATGAGTTGAAACCGGAGAATCCGGCACATCGGTTCCTGGGCATGAGCCTTGGGTCTAGGGGTGAGAGTTCTATGAGTGTTGTTGAGGTTGCAGCGCAGTCTGAGAAGCCAGGTGTCATGATGCCTAGTAGGTCGAGAGACAATGCGAGCGCGAATGCAAGCGCAAACGTGAATGGGCGCGGGGGCGTCGAGATTACTGGAGAAGCTTAAGCCCCACTTTATTGCTTAATGAGATCCCCGACTGTAGTAGAGCTTTTAATGAAGGCTAAGGTGCGGAACAAACTTTTTTCTTCTTTTCTTCCCTACGAGACTGTTTACTATCAGAGAGGTGTGCGGGTGTTTTTTGTGATTTGTTTGCCAACTGCATCAGAGCGTCCTTTTATTTATTTTCTTTGCGCGAGGGTCTGGCCTGCTTTCTTAATTTCTATGATTATAATTTCTACACTCAGTTCCAGAGGTTCTTCTTACTACGGGGCCCGTTCGTCTTTTAGTATTTGTCTGTTGGAGCTATGTGAATGTACAGATAGTAGTCGTGATAGCTGCGTTATATTATTATGGATTGTCAGATCTATGAAAAGTTCGAGAACTTCACCATCTTCATTCTCAAGTACACTTCCGTCAATACTGCGCTTCACCCAGCTTATGCAAAAACCATCACTTGGTCTTGATTTAATAACAGGTAGGCCTAGATCACCTTCTATTTGACTAATAGGTACTAGTACTAAGTATCTAACTGCGCTCGAAAACCAGCCATCTGCGAGCGACGAGAAAATCTGGGAACGAGAGCAGTATCTAACTACAAAACAGATAACCTAATACATCGCAAAACACGTCCACAAATCGCTAAACCCCAGGCTGTTTTATTTCCCATGACTCCTAAAGGGAGAGGTAACATAAGATCAGTGAACCCAAGTACAAGAATTCTGCAAAACATACCAAACTCCCAGTCAATACCATTATCCTTCACCTATACCATGGTAATGCCATCACGCCGGCGCCTGTGCCGTGGTCGTGACCGTAGGATACCATCTCTGTCCGTCCAAGCCTTCACAATCGCAACAATAATAATAACTACAAAAAACACACCGCAAATACTGAGTGTGCAAGTAATCGCAGTTTCAACTATATCGAGTTAGCCGTAGATGGAGGGATATGAGGAGAAGGGTTAACTTACATCGATGTCCTATTTCCGCTCTTCCCAAGAGACGCTGTTGCATCCGCATCGGTGAAATTTCGCTGTGCATGTGTCCGTAATCATCGCGTTTCGCGAGCGGCGCCTTCGCCTTGCCTTTGCCCTTGCGGTCGTACCCGCTCACCGGTACATAGTCGGATGGGTTTGGGTTTTCCCAGGCGTTGATCCAGAAATCGTCCTCCGGGATGAGATCTAACGTAGGTAATCCTACAAGCGTTTCGGGAAGAAGTGAATCTGGAACCTCGGCCGGCACGGAAAAAGCTGGGGAAATGGCTGAAGGCCTAGCGACAACTAGAGGCGTGACCGTACCTCCAAAGAGCCTATTCCAAATATTTCTGCCTACTGCAGCTGGAACAGGCATGAGACTGGTAGACGGAGAAACATCCTTCGGGGGTGTAACAAAAACTTGAGGAATGGACGTAGAACTGCCGGAAGAACTAGCATCAGCTGTGCGGGGATTCGTCTCCTCACCTAGACTCTCCAGTTCGATATTTTCTTCGTATTTCTGGTTGAGGGAATTTCCTGGTTTGATTGCGAGGCGAGGTTTAGATGCCGGGCGGGCTTTGCCATTGGTGCTGGCTACCGGAGGGGTGTGCGGAGTGTCGAGTGTGATGTCCGTCACAGTTCCACTAGACCCGCCATTCTGTGGTTTGAAAGTAGACCCCCAATAACTAGTTACCGGGGAATCCTTACCGACTATACCGCCACTCTCTTGGTCGGCCTTTCTTTCATCGGCTCTTTCCCGGTCGTTCGCGGCCTCGCTCAGGACTTGCTTGGTATCGACTTCTGGCAAGACATGGCTCTTGCTATCGATGTGGAATCCTCCGGTATTGGTGTCCACTTGAAGCCTTGTGGCTTCTTTCCAGTCTTTTCCCATCTTAATTGGGACGGTCGGGTCGAGGCGGGGAATACCATCGGGGTTGAGAAGCTCATCAGGATCGTTAGGGATTTCGGCAGCAGTTGGCCAGCGGGTTTTGGGGTACGTTTTGCGCTGCTTGACCAGAATGCCATCTTCGCTGCTAGTGCCGTAGGATATTGCTTGTGGTGGGAAAATCGTGAGTCCGTCTAGTGACGTCTCAAGTGAGTCAGGTAATGGCTCAACTACACTCCAGTTAGCGCACTATACACATTGGGATCGGTATGGATAGTTACATTCTCGTCCTTTCCCTTTGTCTATTTTCTTTGGTGTTTCCTTCCCGGTCACTCTGTTGGACATATCCGCGATCATGGAATCGGTATTCATTTCTGAGATTCCATCATAGTCCGGTAGTCCAAACGCACCGAAAGCAGTCGAGAGCTTCGTGTTAAATATTGAAGGCCCTGTAGCGCCGGTGGAATCATTTGGAAGGTGCCACCCCAGCAAAGGTGTCAATTTTTCTCCCGTATAGGACAGGTCAGGCTCAGGGTTATATGCGGAGACGGCATGGGGGCTGACATATACTTCCTGTGTCCAAGAATCGAGGACCTGGTCGGTAATTATTTTTCCGCTTTTCTTGTCCTTGTCTCCTTTCTTATTCCCCTTTTTGCCCTTGCCTCCCTTCTTGCTCTTGTCTCCATCTGACTCTTCTTCCCAGGTCTTTTCCCAATCCACCGGTGCTCTTCCTCCACCCTTTCCCTTTCGTGCATCCTTTCCCTTCTTCTCCTTCACAGCCCTGGTCCTCTCGTTTGGGGTGGGTAGTGGTTCTTCAAACCTCACTTTCGGTTTGTCGCTCAGTAGACCGGAAGTCATCAGATCATCCCCTAGCCGTACTTTCCGCTCGAATGCGTTGCCACCGGTAGTGCTTGGGTGCTCGGAATTTGTATCTAACTTCCAGCTATAGGGTAAACCCCTACCTGTGGTTGGCGAATATATCCACGCACCGGGCATCTGAGTGACGGAGCTCTCTCCGTTGTATCCAGATTCAATTTCTGGTCCCACTACTAGGGAATCTTCGAGTCCCCTTTGGAAATCCGGTTTCTTTGAGTCATCCCACGCATTGATGTGTTCCGGACGGTTCAGGCGCGCAACATGTTCTTCGGCAGAGCGCAATAGCTTTTTCATCTCCTCCTCTAACCCTTTCACATCCGCCTTGATCTGATCAAGCTTTATTATATCCGAGTTCGTCTGTTTTGGCTTTTTGTCCAACTTTTTCTCTTCCTTGACTTTTTGGGCCTTGAGTGCCCTAAGCTCACCAAGACGACCCTTATTTAACTCGAAAGACATGGCCTCGAGATCACCGTAGTTGCTAACTGGACGGTCACGGTAGGCCGTCCCATAGATCATCTCACGGTTAGTCTGAAGCTTATCGGAGGAGCCGAAGATGAATGATGACCACCAAGAAGGTGCCTCGTAGAACTTTTCCGGTGGCTTCTCAGGAAATTGTGGTACAGATTTCGGGGTGGATGACCATGCGGACCTTAGTTTGCTAAGAACCGACCCAGCCGCATCGAATGCAGCACGAGTGAGCCCTCGACGAATGAGGGTAAGACTCCCGGGAGGAGATGGGGCCCCAAGAGGGACATGCTGGAAATTGACTGGCACCTCGGCATGGCGAATTAGGGGTGCCATATTACTGATTGATCAGGAGATAAAACCTTGGAGTGCAGCGTCAGGAAACTAGGAGATACATGGTGTAAAAAGCGTGCATAAAAACCGGAACGTACAGGGGCGAAGGACAGATAGGCAAAGGGGGCTTTAGCCTGAGTGCTGTTCTGTCCAAGGTATCACCGGAGGATCTAGAGAAGAACCAGTGAAGCTGATGTATGGATGATGCCTATGGAATCTTTATCTATATATCCAATATTAGCTATATTACATTGAAAGATGGAGAAAGAACGTATGCAATGTGTACTGAGCACATAGGAAGACTTACTATTCGATGGTAGACTGTAGGAGGTCGTAAAAACTCCGTAATAGAACTGGTTTGAAGTTGACAGGTCTCCGACGATAGGAAATGTTCCGGTGTTGACTTGGAAGTGATTTCGATGCTGAAGGTAGTTTTAGACTGCAGGGAGTGGAGGCCAAGCTTTATATACAATTTTGGAGACATTTGCCCCCCACAAAGTTGGCATACCCCGAAGACTGGGGGACATAATGTTGGGGCCAACATAAGCTTATGTTTGAGTTTGTTGTGTTATCTGTAGTCGTTGAAGCATATGGCAGGGCACACCTGATTGAAGACATAGAAACATGGCGTGGGGAAATGCATTGCCCAAGTTCTAATGGCGACTACCACCCTACTACTTCAGACCCATCACCTCAGATCCACCAACCAGCTGGTAATTCCGAGGGTTGAGAATGTTCTAGAACCAATTAACGCCTATTCGTGGTATATATGCTAAGAAAGAAGCTGGAAGAACTCCTTTCACCCCAACACCCAAGACCAAACCCAAAACCCAAAACCCAAAACCCAAAACTAAATGCCTATAGGGTCTCCACCCAACTTTACTCGTATTATAAACCATCAATTCTCAGCCTTACAACCTTCGCCCCACTCGGTCTTAGCTTTCTGTAGTATCCCTCCACTACGCCCTCGTCGATGGTAAACCCTCTCCTCTCGTACCATTCCTGTGCCTCGTGGTTTTCTACCCACACATGAGCATATATCTCTTCCACGCCCCATTGCTTTGCCGTCCCAACAATATCTGCTAGCAAGGCACTCGCAACTCCTAGCCGGCGGAACGGGGACAGCACGCATATGGTCATGAGGTAGATCTTCCCGCTGCGTTTACTACCATCATCCAGGCAAGATGGAGATACTATTCCAGGAGCAGGGGTAGCACTGGACGAGGGCGACGGAGGATCCCATTTTCCGCGGATGCCGCCAATGATGCTGATGCCGCCGTCCCAAAAGGCCACCCGTGAAAGCGCAGCATCGATAGGATTGGTAAGGATGTCTTTGTAAAAACTTTCGCGGTAGTTGATGGGAAGGAGAAGTGAGTTGAGGCGTTTTAGAGAAGCAAGGTTTTTGACATCCGATGCCGGGGCAAGACTGAGTTTCGAGGGCAGAGATTGAGAGTTAGCCATGGTCTGAGCGGTACTGAAATGTACGAGTGATTATAGAATGCCAGCAGATCTTGTGCAGAACTACACTTGGATTATTCGAAGGTCGCGTTTTTGGACGTTGAGACCGCGTGTGCCTTACTTACATCCCAAGGTTCTTGGAATGTGATAAACGCTTACCGTCGGTGCAGGGTAAGGGATGATGCGGCTCTTGGCTTTCCGAATGATGAATTGTTATGATACTCTGTACTATAAATCGAGGCATATATAATCACTCTCGTATTTCTCAATTCTCACGTTCTCGGAGTTTTCGTTGCAAACTGTTTGTCAACTTTAGGTGAAACTCGGATGCCTGGTTGACGAGAGCACATTAAACTATTTCTGGTGACCATTTTTTCTTAGTATTGTTAGTTGAAAGGAGGACTCAAGAAGGCTACGTATACGGAGATCAACCTACTACCCGGACCTCCGCTCTATGTGGGGTCAGAAGTCAGTTCTGGAGTATCGTATACCAAATGACTGTACGGAAAATGTGGGATTCCGAAGGCCGTTATAGAATGGTTCCTGGTGCAGGATACTTAGTCCCGAGCTTTAAAATACGTGATTGCCTCGTTTGAAGAACGGGGGTGCTAAATTGATTGGTTGTAAGTCCATAATGGGTGGGAAAGTTATCTTGCCAGCCCGACGGATAACTAGTTAACCCCGGACAGTTGAAAGTCGAAACAGTTAGAGTAGATGGCGTTATGATGAGGTATGACGAAAGTCAGTATTTTTATGGGAAACTGTGATCAATTACCACGTTATAATCGTCAAACTACTACTGCTGTGACTCTAGATATGCCACTCATTGTACTCAATTATAGGAGGATTCTGCACAGCTGTATCTGCAAGACGGTATCCCCGCTAACAGTCTGGAGGAACATTATTGTATCTGCCAGCTATTATGTAACCATTATAATAATCTGCTACCGCCACCGGCTAGAAGATTCCCACTTTTTTACTTTAGGCTTTTGTTGCTGGCTACCGCAATAATCCTACCAAGCCGTCTAGCAGACTAGTACGGTAAGTCTTTTCACAATGCCCCTGTTGATACGGAAAAATTATGGGTTGAATTCGTAGGTCTTGCTTTGTTGGTTTCCGGAGTAGAATAATAAATGCAGTTTCTTACACCCAGTGGGGTGTGAGCGGTGGTAATATCATATCTCGAGGTTTATTTTTGGTGTCTGGGTTTCCTTATGCTCTCCTGTTCCACATAAAAGGCGTATCTAAACCTAGCAGGGCCACATTTTCCTGGTTGATCCATCGCTACATCAGTCTGGCTCTCCGTTGTGTGATGGGATCGGGAAGAGGTGGTTGAACTCGCTTAATTTCCACATGGGCTCCCTGTGCACATCTCCCGTTGATGGCACCAACCAAAGGGCGCCATAGTCCCACCCTCCATCTAATCTATGACCATGACTGCTCACAGACCATGGTACCCCTCATCGCAAACATGCCGATATGGTTCGTCATTTCCAGAATCTACACTTTCTTGCTCAACGACGAACCTTACACCTCCCTCACCTCGATAGAGTCTTAAGTCGCTAAAGAGTAAGATATCGCACGTCGGAGAAGCGATCGGGCTTGTAGCGTCACATGTGACCTAGATCTTTGGTCTTGACCCATTGCTGCACAATCTCTCACCCGCAATTTCGTCATATGTCCCGGCAATTTCCGGATGACGTCTGCGGGCTCTACCTACCTGTTTGCAGGGCCTAAGTACAACCTCACCATTATCCTGCTTTGCTGAGTGTTTTCGATACTTTATACTCGGCTCCCCTTCAGAATTTGGCAGCACATGAAATCTCGTCCTCCTTCCTAGATATCCCACATCCTTCCCAACTTGAGTACACATCGTATCCAATTCTCCAATTCCTTCAGGCGTCAATCTTGCATCATCTCGTTTGATCGGCATGTCCAATTTATATTCGTATCCGCCAGCGGGAGAAAAGTTCACAGAAGATTTCCAAAGTCTACATCACTACCAACCAGCCGCCACGATGGATCCTGAGTCTGCAGACACCCCAAAGCGTTCGGGAACCCTCAAAAAGAAAAGCTCTGTTAAACGAGTGGGTTCAAAAAGGTCCAGAGTCGGGTCTATACGCAGCCTAAAACTGGAAGAAACCGAGTTGTCGAATAATTATGTGCTTTATTCGCCAGTTCCTACACAGGGCAATCCTACCGAGATTTTGGTGAATCGATTTCAAAGTAAGTCCAAATACTTTGTTCTTCTTGTGGAGCGCCAGACTGACTCCAACCGACAGCATGGAGGAAGGTTTTAAAGGACTTTATATCCTACTTCCGGGAAGTCCAAGCTCAATATGAGGCTCGTGCTCGAGGAATTCAAAAGATCACCCAGAATCTCAGCTCAGTCGTTCACTCTAGCGAGTTTGTTCCGCGTGGTGGAATCATGGAGACGAATTCTGTTCTCCGGGGCTTTCACAAGGAGGCCACTGTCAACTCCGAGCACGCAGCAAAGATCGAATTGGAGGTTATTAATAACCTAACTGGACTGAGGAATGATTTAAACTTAAAAATTAAGGAAATAAAGGCGTTATCGCCGGATTTCAAGAATAACATGGACAAGGAGAAAGAAGCAACCAAGAAGGAAGTTTTGAAGCTCCAAGAAGCATTGGAAATTTTTGATTCCAACCCTTCGGGTGGTAAAGACCCGTGAGTGTCCCCCACTTCTAATGTTCTCAAGGAGTTTCGCCGGTTAACATCTACAGATATATCGTCAAACTTGGCCTCGAAAGACAGCTCAAACGTCAAATCCAGGAAGAAAACTATCTCCACAGAGTAATATATTCCTAACGCTTGTAATTGCTGATCATTCTTCTAACTTGCTTGGCAGGCCTATCTTAACCTCGAATCTAGTGGTCGTGAGCTTGAGAAGATTGTTGTTGGTGAGATTCAAAAAGTAAGCTTTTCTCGTTTCTATCTACCCGGCGATCTTCCGAACTAACGATATGGTTGAAGGCGTACGGCGTTTATGTCAAGATTCTTGCTCGAGATGGTCAAGAGCTCATTGATCTAGCGGATCGTCTCACAACATCCACTTTACGCCTTCCTCCAGACTATGAATGGTCTGCCTTTGTTGAACGAGACCCTCATATGGTCGACCCAAGTGTTACCCTAAGAAAAGTGGAAGAGATAGAATATCCTGGGTACCATCATCCTGCTGTCATCGAAGTCCGCTGTGGAATGCTCGAGAGAAAATCCAAGTATCTGAAGTCCTTCACTCCAGCATGGTATGTAGAAATATTCTCAAACTCATTATCGTACTAATACACTGGCGTAGGTACGTCTTGTCGTCAACCCATTTGCATGAGTTGTAAGTAATTCTTCACACAATCATTACAAATCTATCTAATTTCCTGTATTTTAGCAAATCACCAGACCGCACTCGCGATCCCACTCCTGTGATGTCCCTATACCTCCCAGAGTCCACGCTTGGGAAATATTCCGATCCTGCTGCAGTCAGCCATAAGTTTGTCTTAAAGGCTAAACAAACTGGATCTCTTCATCGGTTGGTCTTCTCTATTAAATAAAATTTCAAATTCTGATTAGTTACATAGTGGCCATAATTGGGTTTTCCGTGCCGAGTCTCATGAAGTAATGCTGGCGTGGTATGAAGCTATCAAGAAACTTACGGAAATTTCGGGTGCGGAAAGGAATGCGTATGTTGCACAGTCAAACACTTCCCATCAGCGTCCTGCTTCAACATGCTCTCAAAGAGCAGAATCATATACTTCCGAGAATGGGCTGGACAACGACGAAGCAGATGAAGTCCCTTACTCAGGTCATGATAGTACATTGCAAAATCCAGCTGTCCACGAGGAGGAAGAGCCGTTGCAACCTCCAAGGCGTCCTGAAGGCGGGAGATTCCCGAGCGACATTCAAGTTAATCGCGGCCTGGAGCACAGAGAATCCATGAGTGGAGACTCTGGCGCATCGGCTGCCGCCATAGCTTCTGCTTTACCAGGACCGCCGTACCACAGTGATGACTACGATGGGAGATATGATAACGGAGCCTACAGAGACGCACACGGCACACAATCCTTGGAACAGAGTTATGTAGTTGTGCCGCCAATGAACCAACGGCGAAGGGATAGTCCTTCATCTTGGTCTTCTGATGAAAAGGTACAGTTCCCCATACCATTTATGTTAGTTCTAGGCTCATTGTTTAGTATCCTGTTCATGAGGTCCGCAAGAGCGAAGCTGCTTATACACACCCTACATATGTACCGTCGTACAAGGAGCCCCCTACACCTTCCAAACAAACCAGAGAAACTGGCTATGGCATTGATCCCATCACCGGCGAACCTGAACCTCAGATGGAGCAAATCAATCATTCTCCGCAAAGCCCAGATGCACATGTCGCTTTTCTAGGGTCGGATTCGGTAGCACCAAGATCTGATCCCGAGGCAGACCCCCGCGAGCCAATCCCCCAGGAGGAAGTTGATCAGGTAGCTATAGACTCGGGGTCTCTAGATGCTGTAGCCGTCGCTCCACCACCTAACGGTGAGGACGTTACGCAACAATCTCCACGGCCGTTAGTTGTGGACGACAATTCCCCTATGTATGCTCCAGTCAACCCTCCGGCCCGGTCCACACCGACCGAGACTGTTGATTACACAGTACGCGAGACTGATAGGCCCGAAACTCTTCAAGGCAACTTTTTGGACATTATCTCTAGAAGTACCAACAGCAATCTGCATGTACCCGGCGAGTACCCTAAAAAGGTTTAGAGCTTCGTTTTGAGGATCGAGCATTTATATACCCGCAAAATACCCAGCCAAACTTATTTGTGGGGGTTTGCGCGGTTCTTCTACCGTCCAAGTGTGCTTCTGCGTTCTGTTTTTTTTTGCGTCATCTTATACTGCTACTTGAGGATCGTTTGTATTATGTCAATCGCGATGGGTTTGTACTCTTTTCTTCTATGAATGTTGGAATAAGGTGTTTATTGGTGTTGTTTTGTTTGGATACACTGTTCTGTTCTGTACCAGTATGTACCTGATCTCAGTTTGGAGGGGTACTTATGGGTAGCATGTTCGAACGCGTCGCTCTGTTATATGAAAAGAATCAATTGCGCACACTATTTTACGATGATGTGGCGGATTTCAAGAGTATTGAGTTTCTCAGATACTGGGAAGCTCTTCCTTCGCGTTGAATAATCAGCTGTAGTAGCATTTCTCTTCATTGTTATCTTTCCATGCGGGGGCTTGTACATTGTCTTTGTGAAGACTTTCTTTAAGACACTGCTTCGACTACAGGCTGAATAGGGTTTGAGAGCCGAATGGTTGGTGCATATTGAGAAATTAGCTTTCAAGTTAACCTCGAGTTCTCGATACTTTCGACTGTTCAAAGTAACCCACGACTGCTACCCGGTCCGAGGCGATGCTGAGCTGGCAGTCAATCAGTTGAGTGACAGGGCAGATGTCAAAGGCCTTGCTCTGCAGGTTGAAAGACTATCACCAATCGTATACCAATGAGTAATAAACAATGGAAGCAAGCACCCACAGGTCCTAGCATAGATCTCAAGCTCAAGCTCAAGCTCAAGCACAACTTCAATCATACAAATTGACTCAATCTTTTCACTAATATAGCAACTTCAGTCTCAACACATCAGATTGACTTTCTTCCATTCTACCCTTCTTCCACTTCATCTGCTTCTTCTCTTTCTCTCCTCATCCCGCTCCTCCTCTTCACCAAAATGCCTCCTTGCAAACATAATCAACCGGGGCACTTCTATCCTCACAACTTACCCTCTTACTCATTTGTTCCCCCGCCGATACCTATCTCGCAACTTGAAACTCCCCGGGGTTTCAGTGCTGTCCCCAAAGTCAAGAGCTCATACCCACACAACTGGTTAATTGGGCAACGCAGGATTCCCTTTAATGGAAGACTCCTAGCTCTTTCCGAATCTCGCACTACAGTCTTCCCTGGTCGAGATGAGTCCGACGTCTCGGCATCAAGTAACACAACTCTTGAGCCGGTGAGGTCGACGCCTACGAAGCGGAAGCGTGACCTACCAAACGCTGCCGATGCCGGAGGCGATGCCAGCGACGGATACTACGGAGGCAAATGCTTCTCCGTTGTTTCCGAGGATGAACTGCTGGAGATGCCTTCCAGGATGGAGAAGGCGGGTGAGGTGTGGAAGGGGAAGACCCGGGAAATCATCCGGCATTCTGCAGAAAAGCAATCTCCAAGGAAGAGAGCGAGGGCAGCGACTGAGTATCGCAAGGAACGTGAGCGCGGTGTCGTTAAGCTGTCTAACAGATCTTATGCGAGATATTCCACCCCCACCACCTTCGTTTCCTTGGCAAACGCACTGGCAAAGCAGGATACAACCCTCGGCCGTCCTACAGACATCGGGCGGATTCGGGGGAAGGAAGTGACCAAGGAGATGGTGGATGAGATGGAAGAGGGCGAGAGCGACGAGGGATTCGACGAAGAATCCGACGGCGGCAACGACCGCAAGCTCCATATCTCTGATAGCGCACCTAGTGTGTTATACTGGTCTGATTCAGTGTCATCTGAGCCATTAATGTCTGCGGTTGAATCTGGTGTGTCTCCAGACCCGCTCTGGAGTGAATCCGATGGGCCTACTGAACACCAGGACTCTGACTGTGTAGAGAGTTACTGTTCTGTCGATTCTGACAGCGAAGACGACCCAGTTGCCTCTGATCCCCATGTTCCTCGGGATATCGATATGAAGGGCACTTCCTACCAGGTGGATTTCTGCAGCGATAACGACTCGGACAGAAGCTCTTCGCACAATTTCTCTGACTGTGAATCCTGCTGCGGCTTCTTACACAACGCAACAGACTGCTCTGGTCCAGATTCCGGTTTCAGTGGGTGTGAATCCTGCGGCGGTGGCTTCCCATCCAACGCAACAGACTTTTCTGGTTCAGATTCCGGTTCCAATTCCGGCTCCGGCTCCAACTCCGAGTATGGTTCCGACAGTGATACGAATAACGATTCCGAAAGCTCGTGCAGCTTCCTTTCTCTGGCTCCACCGGCCCGCAGGGTGAAGCGCAATGTCAGCTATTGGTATCCAGAATCCGAAGATACTGAGAATCATTCGGATGGTAAGTACTTTGGTTTATTTCTGGACAGCTTTATGGGTTACTAATACTTCCTTTAGAGGAGAGCGTCACCGCCGTCACCAGCATCGACAAAAGCGACTTCCGCGCGATCGTGGCCAATATCATGATCCATATGGGCAAAGGTGGCATTGTCTGGGCCCCAGGAGCACTCGAAAATCTGCAAGCGCTCGTAGAAGAGTTCGCTGTACATGAAATGGAAGGTTAGCTCTCCTCTTTTGTTTTGCTTTTATGAGACGGTTGTGAACTGACCGATTTGCAGCTTTAGCGATGATCTGCCAGCACCGCAATGGAGATACCATTGAGTTGAAAGATAGTGAGATGTTGGGGAAGTTGAAGAAGTTGATGAAGAACTATAACTAAATAATTGTTGCTCTTGTTATTTGTTAACTAGATTGGATGTTGGTGTGACGTGGAGGTGAGAGTTCATGTTGGAAAGGGTTCGTGCATAATTTAAAGTCTCATCCGTTGAAGTTGCAACTCCAACCTTTTTCGTTGCCACTTGCATATTGACGTACGCTACGTCTCCATCATCACCTGTCATTAATCCACCGCCTATCTTTCTCTTGCCCCACACGTACAGCATGAACGCCACTAGCAAGAGGCCTCGAAGCCCAATGCCCGAATTGTGTGTAATCTGTCTGGAAAGTATCTCAGAAAGCTGCAAAACTCTCCCATGCCGCCACTCATATGATTACATCTGCCTTCTCAGCTGGCTTGAGCTACGCCAGACATGTCCCCTCTGCAACGCGACAGTTCATACTGTCGAGGTCTTCGATAAAGCTACGCAAAAACATGTTCGGGTGTGTGCGCGTATACCTCACTTAGCAGACCGGATAAGCTAACGAGTAAATTTCAGCATTGTGTCGAGCCACCGCACCCAAAACCCGCACCAAGACCTATTCAAAATCCCTCCACATCGCGCGATCATCACCGGCGACGGCCTTGGAATCATTCTCCAGAACGTATAAGCACCGACACTGCAATCTTTCGGCGACGACACGTTTATCGTACAAAAATGCGCTGTCTCCATGTGGGCTCTAATCGGATCTCGCGTTTCCGAAACTTTACTCCGCGGATGCTGCTTAATGACGAAGAGTTGCAATCCCGGGCGAAAATGTTTATCAGGCGAGAGCTACAGGTCTTCGAGTGGACCAACGAGAATGCTGAGTTTATCCTTGAATACATCCTTGCAATCCTCAAGACTGTCGATCTCAAAGCTTCCACGGGTGCGGCGGAAGATATGTTGACGGATTTTTTGGGGCGAGAAAACGCCGGTATCTTTTGCCATGAGATACATGCATTCTTGAGGTCCCCGTTTAAAAATCTGGAGAGCTTCGATGGGTTTGTGCAGTATGAACGGCCTTTGCCAACTGTGTTCGACGAGGAGGGACTGCCGATTGTACCTGATAGAACTAGGAAGAGAAGGCTGGAAGTGGTTGATAGTAGTCGCGTGGAAACTAGACGTAGAAGGAGTTGAATTCGTTATGAATTCATGATGGGTTATATCACCTTGAAATATGGTTGCACAGAGTCCCGAGGAACAAGAGGACGTCAGCTGGGCCGGCCTAGTTCTGGGACCCAATGCTCGCAGTCTCACTGCACGCAAGACTGCACAATACCTGAGCAGCTTGATCCTCGATTATTCGAGCTAAAGCTATGCCGTTGTTGGTGGTTGTTCAAAGGAGCTTACGACGTCGTTATGCCGAAGCGGATTTCGAATTAATGTATATACATCCTTGGTGTGGAACTTCGAGGCAGAGATTACCAATGCTGGAAGGATGCACATAGCGGTTTAGATCAAGCAGGCGTTGAGATGTCCGTAAAATATTGCAGCCATAGTTTGTTTCTCCGGGTCATGGTCTTGAAGTGCTCAAGGCGTTTGATATCGGCCAAGATTTGGTAATCCAGCTGCAGGGTTGTGCGTATCAATTTGCATGAAGTAGACACCTTTCTTTAGGAATGAGATGGGAGGGTACTGTAGGAGGTTGATAGATAACAGCACCCAAATGCTCTACGACTATTCGCACCCTACAAGTCCAATTTTCCACAGTGGTCATTAGAAAACGACTCTAGAAACTGAAAGCTACGTTGGTTCCAACTGGTTAGTGGGGGTAGTGCTATGATCTTTTATATACCTTCTGTCCATATCAAACTTGTTACATGCAAGCTCATAAGTGCTGTCGTACATAAGTATGTAAAGCCAAGCAAGGTTGCCAATTTCAAACACAGTGCCCTATAGCTGGCCGTGAAGCATTTGAGCCCTTTCGACCAGTACTTGCCTATCCTCATATCATCTGCTCGCCGGTTCAGTTTCGTCTGGGGTGGTCATTTTGGCCATGGTGATTTGGTGATGGCGCTATTGACGGACTTTGCTACTGTCAAGGCTGTTGGATCAAACAGCGTCGAGTATTTCACCCTGTCGACTGCAAGTGCTATTCGTCGGAGTATCGTCACTCACAGCCGTCACACTGTACAGTACTAAGTACTTAATTGAAGCGTTCTTAGGAAGACCAACGAGGAGAGTGTTACCAGGGTCCCTTAATGTCAACTCATTGGTGGAGTTGGCTATCATCAAAACAACCCGCAAGCCATGGAACATCTCTTCGCTGCTCTCTGTTCTAACGTTATTCCCGCACTGCAGCTTTTAAGTTGCGCTCAAAATGAATTAGCATGAACCATACAGTCGTGCCAGTGACGAGCGCATGCAGCAGGTCATTACCTATTATTGTTCAAGAATCTGTGGAGCGGCCCCGGTTTGGAACCTTCACGCCAGTGTCCATCCCCCCACCATCCTTGCTCCAGGGTACATAACGTGGACGAGAGCACCCCGCCAAAGCTCAGACACATCGGAATTTCATGCTCGTGGTTGTCCCTCTTCCTTTCCTGCTCACTATTCACGCTTCGGTTGCAAGATTCACGGGTATCCTCGAGCGCGAAGGATTATGGCGTTACATTTCTGTGGTTCGTGCAGTCTGGAAGCGGCCGCTGGACGCTGCTGCTCCAGACTTGACGAGTCAGCTGCGCCCCTTGTCTTTTCACTCTTTCCTCGACTGACGGACGAAACCGGTGCTGCTGCTGGCTACGATCTACTTACTCCCCTGGTGCTTGACATTTTGGAAATCAATATTTGACTATTAGTCCCTTTTTGACTGCTGTTTTTTTGTTTTGGATATCACCTTAGAAGCGGAAGAGGATAGAAAGGGTGGTGGTGTCAGAGTGAGGACGCAGGCAGGCAATCTCTGGCAAAGAGCGATCCGGCAACGGCAACAGGTATTTTCTCCCTGACTGCCCTTGCTACTTGACCCTCACTCCTGGCTTGTCGTAAAGTACTGTAGCAGCTGTCTTCCGCCGCCCGAAGACGCGACCGAAAAAAGGTATGTCACTGCGCTTGTCCTCCCCCTCAGCTCCATCCCATCCCTACTAAAACCCACTTGCATCATTTACCTTCTGCCGCTACCGAGATTCTGTATGGCCCGTCGCGAGTGGCTAACAAATCTTATTCGCGGCTATCAGTTACTCACTCAATTTTTTCGTTCAGGCTTTCGGCACACACACACGGGCTTCTACCTACTGCATAAGCACTCGGTACGTAGTGTAGGTGTCGCTTACAGTGGAGAATAGAGCCGCGGAATATTTGGTTCTAATATTTTTGATATTTTGAACAGCGAGATATTTTGGAAATTTCAAGGTTGTTTCGGTGGTTCTCGTTCGATCGTCTGACACCACTCAGTTTTGAACAGCGTGCGAGGCTCACTCCTGAGCTTTTTTGACTTGGGTGTTTTCCAACTTTACCCCCCCGCTTCGCTCGGCCTCGATTCAGCAGTACACACAAGACGCACGCACTACTTGTCGGAACGAGACGCTGTTGGTGGTCAGTAAACCTTTTCCCTAAACCCGTACTGTATTTGATTTGCATTCTATTGTTTATTGTTGTCTACGTCTGCCCGTCGGTCTGTTCGTCTACCGGCACCAGCTCCACCCCCTTTCTCTCTGCCTGTCCATCTTCCCCGGCCAGTGGCTCATTATTGTTTGTTGCTGCCCCGTCCCTTCCCCTTCTATCGCCATCTGCCTTACAAATATCTCTATCCGAACTATCCGTTGCCCATCCATCATTCGTCGCGACCATTTACTGCTTCTGATACATTCATTCCTTCCCACCACCCATCCACCCTTCGCTGGCGCGAGCAATCGTGTTTGAGCGCGGGTTGCTCGCTGCTCTGGATTCGTTCTCTCAGGGCGTATTAGGCGGTGGTAGTGGTGGTGGAAGTGGTAGAGGTGGTGGTGGTGGTGACGAAGGTAGCGAGGGTGACTTGCTGTGTGAAGCTGCTTGCTCCTAGTTAGGGGTAGTTGGTTTTGGCGCGTGTTGGCCTTTTGCCTTCACTGTTTCGCAACAAGACATCTTCATCTTCACACCTACCACATCATCAACCACTTGTACTCACATGCCGGTCCAGGCCGTGCGATCGATGGTGACGACAGAGAGTTCAATTTTAAGCTAACGTTTTGTGGGGAGCATCCCTTTTTCGACGTTTCAAGAGCGCATTAAACCTCGATGTCAGTGCCGTCTGTGCCCAGCGGTTGGCTTCCAGATTCTGCAGCCATCGTACATCAAAATTCATCAGTGTCTACGCTCTCAAGCCCCGACCCCTCAGTGGGAATGCACTCGTTCGATCCCTCGGCAAGTGTGCTCCAACAGTCCATCGGCGGTTTGGATCACAATCACAGTCATTTCCAGCAACAGCAACCGCGAAATCAATTGCAGAACGGCCATTCTGGACACTCCTCTCCTGGATTCCAGCCTCCATCCTCCTACAATGTGAATCCTGTCGTACCTTTGAAGCGCCCTCGACCACGCGACGACTCTATTAGCATATCGCCTCGACTGGCTCCTCAGGGGCTACCTCCATCGCGATCGCAGACTCCTCTATCGCAGACTCCTCTATCGCAGAACCAGCTCGCATACCAAATCTATCAAAATAATCAGCCGCAACAGCAACAACGGCAATATACCCCTGTCGGATACACAAACTCCTCTCATCTTCACAATGTCGGCTCAGCAACTGCCAGTCCATCGCCTGTCATGCAGAGCCAGCCCTTTAATTCACAAACAAATTCTGCTCCTAAACGCGTCGCGACTCAATCGCCCTCTCCATTTTCCCCGGCCGCGTCACAACAAGGCTTCATGCCTCAGGGGTCTCCACCGCCTCCTACTCACACTCCACGCGTCGACACGCCACAAAATGGAAACATTGGCTATTCGCAAGCTTATACCCAGGGGTTTCAATCCCCCGCGCCGACTACCTCAGCTTCACCTGTAACTGTGCTAGGATCCCAAATGCATAACCAAATGGTCTTTGCGCAGATGCATGCTAGACAGCAGCAGCAACAACATCAGCAACAACAACAGGCACGGTTCATGCAACAACAGCAACAAGCACAGCAGCAACATGTGCAGCAATTGCAGGGAATGAGTGGTCAAGGGGGCCCGATGAATACGTTGCAAATGCATTCTCAAGCGAGTGCAAACACGATGGGACCAAATCCGAACCAAATGCAACGGCCACAAATGCAGAATTCCATGGGCCAAGGACAACGACCCACCGATCCTAATCAGTTTATGAGGACTTTACAAGATTTTATGTCAAAGCGCGGATTGCCTCTACCAGGAACCCCGTACATCGGGAACAAAGTAGTTAATATTGTGAATCTCTACGCAAATGTTCTCAGGCTCGGTGGATCACAACGAGTACAGATGGAAAACAAATGGCCGCATGTGTCCGTTAGCTTGGGATTTCCTCTGGAACAGTATCCCATGGGCGCAGACGAAGTAGCAGAAATCTTCAAGCAATATCTCGCGCCATACGAGGAGGCCTGGATGCGAAATCAAAAGGAGAGCCGGCAAAAGCAGATGGCTATGCAACAAGCGCGACAGAACCAACAGAATCAGTCACCACATCCGGGACAACAAAGAGCTAGTTCTAACGGGCCTACTTTGCAACAGCCACCGAGACCGCAGCAAGGACATCCAAGACCCATGCAGAACGTTCAACATCGACCTCCCATGCAAAATGGCTACGGGCCCCAATCACAACTCTCTCGCCAATCTACACCACATCACCAACCACCAACAACGCCGAACAGATTACCGATAGACGCTACATCGCCCCAAAGTCATATCGCGCCGTCTGGGTTTCCGATAGGCAAACCCGCAGCACCATCATCTGAATCTGCATATTCATTGGGGGCATCAGCTACTCCTGTAAGAGATACATCGTTTAATCCGAAAGTGAGGGTGCTCGACACACATGGAGGGCTTGAAGTACGGGTGATGAATGGACTAGGCGGGGAAGTGTTACTTCACAGACCTACAGTGCCGACATATCACGAGCTGGGTCTGATTGATATACATGCGTTGACTATGATGTTGAAGTCCGGCATCACTGCAGAGATAAGAGTTGCGTTGGATACGCTAGCAACAGTCTCAGTCGAAGCCCGACAATCAATTGCTTTGGAAAGCTGCGAAGATCTGTTGGAGGCTCTGGTAGATGTTGCCGAAGCTCAAGTGGAACTTTTGGGAGAACATGCACCTGAAGGTGCCGAAATAATTTCGCTAATGGCTTATGAAGATGTTCTAAGAGCCTGTCGGGCAGAAAGAGATACCTTGCTCGAGGTGTCCCGATTTGGTTCGTTGGAGCATGAACTCGAACGAGCAACAGATAAACTTATATGCACGACAACCATTCTGCGAAACCTTTCATTTTTCGAATCGAACCATAACGCGCTAGCTGGTCCGAATGTTGTGCGATTCGTTTCCGGTGTAATCGAGCGATTGGGAACGTGTCCGCTGTTCCTACAATCATACACAAATCTCTTGGACTTCATGAAGGACATAATCATCTACTTATCTAACCTTTCACATGCAATTGTACTTCCGAGTGAGGACGAGGCCCTCAATCTTTTGCACTTGATTTTGGCATTCGCCCCGCAACCGCTTCCCCACGTCCATGGTCGGGAAGCTGTAATGTTTACATCTTATTCGCCCTCCGTTCACCGTTACCTCCCTCCAGCTGTCGATACCCTTGCCAAACTACTGGCACGAGACGATCCGAATCGAGCATTCTATAGAACAATCTTATCCGAGTCGAACATTAACCTACCATACGATCTTCTCACTCGCTCATTTGCCCTGGCAATATCACCAATTCCTGACAATAACCGAACCATGTTACAACAAGCGGTAGAAGCCCGGAGACCTATTTTGGAGCAGGGCCTGCTTGCTGCGGAGATTCTCGCGCAGATCTGTCCTGGGAATGAGCATGGCCTTGCAAGGTCATGGCTTTCATCTGAGGATGGCTTTGCATTGAGCTTACTGCGACTGGTTTGCCTCCTGAGTCCGCAAGCAAATCCCATGGCACAACGGCCGCCACGAGGAATGGATCGCGACGATTTGATGCCATTTGCACGGATAACTCACCGCGGTATGAATGTATTGCGGATACTAGCTCAAAAAGCAGAAGAGATGACAGACGAGGGCTCTCGATTACCGTTAGGGGTACTGCCGAAAAAGGAGAGTCTATTGGGGGCATTGTTGACTGTTCATATTGATGGGACGATTGTGAAAGAGTTGTGTAGCTATGCCGGACTGGATGACTGAAAGAGGGATGTGTACGAGAAAATGGGCGGCAGTCTTTGGGATTGTACGGGATTAAAGAGTAGTAGGAATGGCGTAAGGTTATCGGTTGAACTGGGTTTTTTCTTGCATCTGTATAAAAGGTGAACTCGCGTTATGTCTATGTTATGTTATGTTGCGCATTGGACCCATTTTTTACATCTTCTGGTTGTTTTTCCTTTGCTGAGAGTATGTTTCTCTTCGGTTCATGTGGAAACTAAGTGTTCGGTTTTCGATTCCTCTTCATTGTCGCTTTGATGTGTGTATTTTACTTTGAGAGGGGCATTCTTTCCTACCAGTTTTGATTTCCATGGGGTTCGTTCCTAGGGGTGTTTATCGCTTTTCTGTACAAATAAATGGGAGGGACTCTTCGAAAAGATCGGCTATATATCAAAGCAATACAGTTATCTTGAGGTATGGATGAATGAATACCGTTAGGTTTCACATCCCCTTTCGATTATCGTAATATACAATAAATAGTACCACACCATCAAATCTAGCTCAGAACTTCTGTTCGGCTAGAAATTTCTCCACCTCCTTCTTCCAGTGTCCCTTAATGATAACATGTCTCGTCAGATAGTTGACAAAGATCCTGTCCGGCTCCAAATTCAATTGTGCAATCAATTGCTCCCGTAGGGCATCCGCATTGCCTTCCACTTTGCGTATCCTAGTCTGCAACATATTTCCTCCTCGCTTGGCTTCCTCGTATACAGGAAAGTTTTTAGACTTGCTCCGGTGGACAAAGTAGGGTAGTGGTGTGACGGTAGCTAGGAAGTGCAGGTGTTAGCTGGTGCGGTGTGGACCTTGCTGCGCAGTGTTTAGATGCTGATCTACCTTCTGTAGCCTGCCGAATGGTTGTAGAGGTGGAGAAGCAACGCGGTTGGAAGATGGTAGTCTGCTGGGATAGCCGAAGAGGTAACCGGACGGTGGAAGAGAACATGTTGTTACTGGCGCTGAAACGGAATGGTAACGGCTAGGAAGTTGAAAGGCTGGCGGCGGCGAGCGAGTATTGGTATTCTGGATACATGCGAGATTGAAAGTTCGTGAAGGCTGCCAAGATATTCGTGTAACGCTAAACCAACTTTGTCAAGGAGCTCGTCGGCTATTAGCCGCGTGCCAAGCGAGCATCTATTTCAGCCACAGTCATACTACGCCACACCCACTGGCCCTGCAAGAAAGACAGTCAAGTCATCAAAGTTGAAATCTCCACCCCGCCCAATTTCGTCCAAGCCCCACACCAACCACTTCTTCCCACCTGCATCCGATCGCCGCCCCCCAAAACGACGGCACCGGTACGATTGAACATGGCTTCCGAAGCCCCTCTCGTTGACGCAGCAGAGCTCGTGCAAAAATACGACCTTACGCCGAAATTGATTCCCAATCTCGATCGGCACTTGATCTTTCCGCTTCTCGAGTTCCTCGATAGCAATGAGTCGTTTTCGCACGAGGAGATGGTCCAAAGCAAGTACGACCTGCTTAAAACCACAAATATGACGGACTTTGTTGGCTCGCTGTACAAAGAAATCCACGACACCGACGATGTTCCTGAGGAATTCACGAAAAAGAGGGAGGTTGTGTTGGAGACTTTGAAGAGCTTGGAGGAGGGAAGCAGGAAGGTTTTGGATCTTTTCGATGATGCCGAGGTTGTCAGCAACTTGCGATCCGATAAGATGCAGAATATGAAGTACTTGGAGGAAAACCATGGGGTATGCTCGCTCGCTAGATACTGGCATCGGGAGGCTAACAATATTGAAAGGTTACACACGATATGGTCAACGTTCTCTTTGAGTTTGGACAGCAGCAGTTCAGCTGTGGTAACTACGCGGCGGCTTCCGACCTGTTGTATCAGTTTAGAATCTTGGTGGGTTTCTCGGTTGCCATAGGTGCATATTGAATTGAGCACTAATATCTGATGCAGTCAACGGATAGTGAGAAGACTTCTCAGGCCACGTGGGGTAAGCTTGCCTGTGAGATCTTGAGGACAGATTGGGAAGCTGCTATGGAGGAAGTGACCAAGGTCAAGGACCTCATTGAGCAGAAGGTAGTGCCTTGTCTCTCAGCCCGGGATTACCCATGCTAATATGGGTTTCCACAGCTTTACAACAACCCTCTTGCTCAGCTGCAGCACCGAACATGGTTGATTCACTGGACTCTTTTTCCCTTCTTCAACCACGACCCGGCCCGTGATACACTCATTGAACTTTTCTTCTCTCCCGCCTTCATCAACACGACCCAGACTTCTTGCCCATGGATTCTCCGTTATTTAGCTGCCGCCGTCATCACAAACCGCAACCGCAACCGAAATGCTGGCCAGTACCAAAAACAGCTAAAGGATCTTGTACGAGTTGTCAAACAGGAATTGTACGAGTACCAGGACCCCATCACAGAGTTCGTGACCGCATTATGCATCGACTTCGACTTTGAGGAAGCCCAACGTAAGTTGGGAGAGGCGGAGGAGGTTCTCAAGAGCGATTTCTTCTTGGTCGCCACTGCGGAGGCGTTTGTTGATTCTGCACGACATCTCATTTCTGAGAGCTACTGCAAGATTCACCAACGGATTGATATCAAGGATCTGGCCAAGAGGCTGAACTTGAGCCAGGATGAGGGCGAGAAGTGGATCGTCAACCTTATCAGAGATACCCGGGTGGATGCGAAGATTGACTACAAGGAAGGAACAGTGGTGATGAACCATCCACCACAGTCAGTATACCAGCAGGTTATTGAGCGGACGAAGGGAGGATTTTTCCGGACACAGGTCATCACTGCGGCGGTTTCAAAGGCTTAATTCAAAGACTGGGGAATTTTGCTTAGGTGCTAATGGATTCGTTTCATATCTTTCTTTTTGTGTGCTGGTGCTTTTTGACGGCTGGGATTTGGGTCTTTTTTTTTCTTGTAAGCATCTGCTCTTGGTGCGCTAGATTAGGGTCCAAAAAGTCATGGTTGGTTGTTTACGGATTCTAGAGGTTGGAGCAAGGCCACTTGAGGTGTGATGGTTACGAGTTGTGATTGTACCAATGATATTGTGAGCTCCTCAAGAGCCCACAATACAAGACGAAGATAGATAATTGGGAGTCCTAAGCGTCATCTTTCGCTCTAGCTCAAGACTAAGGTCAAACAGATTGCCCGACATCAACAGTGGATGAAGAAGTGCGAACATTTGGATGTAGAAAGAAGTGATACTGAAGATTATCAATTGTCAATCATCTCAATAGGTATTGGTGCTGTAGGTTAATTATCACGTGACAAGCTCTTGTAAACTTCAGCGTCGTTGCCCTGACAACACTAGCGCCTCCGTGAAATTGAACCTCCCCTGCTTTGCGACTCCTCGTTCCTCTTTGTCCGTTGTACTCTACACCAAATATCATAACTAACATTGACAGCACTTCCCCTGGTGAAGCCTTCTCTATTGGACTTTCCCGCGTCCTTTTGGCCCCTTCGCCATCTCCTAATTAACGTTCAAACGCTATTATCGACATAACAATAACAGAAGTAACAACAACGGCAACACTATGGCCTCTACAGCAACAACCACGAGCCAGGTCCGCATTGTGGCTCGGATAAGGCCAGTTATTGGATCAGAGATTGAGAAAGATGTTGTCGTCACGTCGGAAGGAAATTTAGTTTCCATGCCCAATCCTAAGAATGAGAAGGAGACCTTCACATTCCCGTTTCACGCGGTGTATGGTATGGAGAGCGACCAGGCGCAGATATTTGCGGAAGGTGAGGAGTACTCGAGTTAAGACGTGTCCGCGAGAAGGGGAGCTAATAATGCCTATAGTCTCGCCGACATTGAAACATCTCTTTAAAGGAAACGACGTAACTATCTTCGCGTACGGTGTCACTGGATCGGGGAAAACACACACTATGAAAGGTAACAGGGCAGCCGCGGAACGAGGGATTATTCCCAGATTATTGACAGCCATCTACCGACGTGGGAAAGACATCGAGAAAAAGTCGAATGGCGAGACATCAGTGAGTGCCATAATGAGCTACTATGAGATCTACAACGACAAAGTATTTGATCTATTTGAAGCGCCTCAGAAGCGGACATTGGGTGGGTTGCCACTCAGGGAACAGATTGGAAAGACGCATGTTGTCGGCCTGTCGGAGAAGGAGATTTCTACGCTGAAAGAGTTTGAGACGTTGTATGACATGGCAAATTACAATCGAACTTCGAGTGCGACAATGCTCAACGAAACCAGCTCGAGGAGTCATGCGATTATTTGTGTCAGAGTTGAGATCAAGAACAATGAAACAGGAGAGGCGAAGATTGGCACTGTGAGCTGTATTGATTTGGCGGGGAGCGAAGATAATAGGCGGACAGCGAACGATAAAGATAGGATGGTTGGTAGGTTGATACTTATACTTTATAGTTTGTAGATGAGTGAAGTGACAGCTAACTTGGTTTAGAGTCGGCGAGCATTAACAAATCGCTGTTTGTGTTGTCTCAGTGTGTCGAGGCAATGACAAAAAAGCAGAACCGGATCCCATATCGAGAGTCCAAAATGACCCGTATATTGAGTCTTGGTCAGAACAACGGCATGACGGTCATGATTCTCAACCTCGCTCCCACAAGAAAATTCCATCAGGATACACTCAGCGCTCTCAACTTTGCAAACCGTGCGAAGACGATCGAAGTGAAAAACGATCCTTCACCTGTCCTTCAAGTTTCACGGAACCTGGCCACCGTATCTGGCGCACCTGTTCGTGCCTTTGGGACAAACAAAAATTCCACCACCCACAACCGGCCATTATCGACGGACACACAAAAGAAACCACCCAAAGATTCTCAAAATCCTTCCAAACCAGCGCAAAGAATACCTCTATCATCTCGGCCTTTGGGTACGCAAAGTAATGGAGTCAGGAAACCCCTCAGGACGTCGGATTCAAATAAGATACGGCGAGAAAATGGGAAGGAACTTGACATTGAGAATATTGTGGAAAAGAAAGTGGAGGAGATTCTTGCAGCGCGAGCTCTTAACGAAGCATCAACAGTTTATCCACTGGCACCAGATATGAACGAACAAGTCAACAAAAGATTGGAATTGCTTGAGAAGAAACTCGAGAAGAAGGCGGATGCACGGGCGGAAGGGCTCACATATCTTGTCCTTGCAAAGCAGCATGCCCAACGTGGGGAAGACTTCGCGGCTTTATCGATGTATCGTCTGGCACTCGGCTACTTTCCAGATAACGAGAAGCTTCTGAAGAAGATCTCGGATTTAGAGCAGAAGAGGAAGAATACGGTTCACAAATCTACACCACCGCCTGTAGCCGCAAAATCGAAAACGAAGAAGGCATTTGCAGTGTTTATGGATGCGGAATCACCCCAACGGCCACTAAAAAGGGCTAGATCACTGAGTACCGGTAGCTACACTGTCGAGCAATCGCCACGAACGCGGCAGTTATTGCATATCATAAACTCAGAAGATGTCGAACAGATCATGCAGCTGAAGGTTTGTAATTCCTCTCTACAGTTGTGATGGTTGTATAGTATACTAATCAATTTTTAGGGGGTTGGAAGGAAACGAGCTGAAGCACTAGCTCAACATGTACGAGAGATCCGAGAAAACAATGATGATTTCCCAGCCATCAGGGACTTGGAAGATTTGGGAATCATCAAGGGTATTGGAAGCAGCATGGTGGATAAGATGAGGAGCGGTATTATTGCATAAAGGTTCCCCTGAGTGTTAAAGTATTTTGAAGCAGCGCTGTCATTACATTTTGGAGTTTTGGTCTTTCATCTATTAAGAGTATTACTGCGTGTATATAGTTCTCTTGTGCTTGCTTTTCAACGTGGGAGATGGCGTCTTTGGTGTATGCATTTTGTTTGCTTCTCAGATTTCTACTTGTTGTACTACTAGGATAGTACAGTACCTACTAAGTACCAATGGCGAAATGTATTTTGGCATTACTAGACCAATGGGGATGCTTATGGGGAACTGGTGTAGATGCATTATGATAATCTGCCATGCGCAGTTTGGTGTTTACTCGAAATACTGGTACCGCACCTACGCCCCGCAACACCTGCACTACCTACTCTTAACGAAGTGCTAGTGACCTTGATGGGGTTGTTTACTGAGATGATTACTGTTTGAGATGAAGCATCTATGGGGTTATAAATTATTATATAACTGGAGGTGTTCCTGGTCTCTTTGATTATTTAATTACATGTTAGAAACACCCAGGAGCCTTTGAAGTGCTGGGTCTCAAGAAGGTCCGAGATCTTACAGCAAATGAGCATGTACGGCTCGTTATCTCGCTATCTTGCGCGTATGTTCCTTATACTGCGATACCCCTTATCCATGAAAGCCTGCTCAAATCCCCTACAGCCGTTTAGTGTGTCGAGTGGTATCCTTGATCCAGATAGGAATTGCAATTCATGGCTTTTCTCCAACCCCGAGATCGCCCGCCTCGCCGCCCGCCTCACTAATCCGCCTCCCTGCCTATGGAGTTATCGATTGAGAGACATCCCCGGCGGGGTTTGTCCTGCTAGGTAGCCTCGTTTTCGTGTCTCCTTATTGGCATTTCTCGCACTACCTATCTCGTAAGCAGCAATCCAATATTCCTGATTGATGGCTTCGCTACGCATACTGTGAGAACGGTGTTCGTCTCAGACGCAGATCCATATAGCAAGGGAGTAGGTCCAAAAAATGGCTCTGCAACTGGGTTGATTTTGGTCATTGGATACCACCTCGCGGAGTCTCGGTCCAGAGTTATCCCGGGCTCATATCCCGGGACAGAGTCTTGGGACATGTCATTTTCATGCCGAACGCCAGGCGCAGGCAAACCGAGCCACCCCCGCGCACCGTGCCCCCGGGAACTGCGGGATCCGGGTCCGGAGCTATCTAGACAAACAGTCGACTCGAGGATCGCATGGGAATGTTCCCCTCGACATGAATGTTTCGCCCGAGTCGCAGCTGTGAATGCATTGCTTCGAGTCTACAGCTAGAACGCATCACTTTGTCAGCAATCTTGGCCCAGCACCCAGGAACGTATCGAACTAGCGACGCTGGTATCGACATCATAACTCGTCACTCACCAACTTCCTGCTTTCAAATCGACACCCCCAGGGTTATTATTTGCCTGAAGTTTGGCGCAACCTTCCCCAACATCCTCCATCTCGCCCGCAGTAGAGTAGGTCGGAGTACCGGTGCTCGGTAGACGTGTCCTCGGCCTCACGTGAGGACTGGGGCTGAGTGTAATATGGAGCACAGCATTAAGTACCGGTACCTGGATATCTCCGATGCAGCAACTAAATTAGCAAGTGCCTGTCTTGTCGATACGATACGTTACCTACCAAGAGGGCTCTGCATAACTCTCGTCTCTCATCTCACCTCTCAATAATACGGGTTCAATAATACCCCGCCCACTTCATGTTCCGTGCAGCCACTTATAACATCCGCTGCCGCTGTAGTAAATTTCAAAACTCCGCCACCTTTACCTCCCCACAGACCACACCTCGGAAAACCACTCTTGCTCGCTCAGTAAACCCCAAATCTCGCAGCAATCGTAGCAACAGCAATAGCTTTGGTCGAAGTGTCCTGCTCTGTGCAGCTCCAATCGCGCTAGCATTACCCGCATTCGCTCTTGGGGTGAATTGTCAAGAGAAGCAAGAACAAACCGACAAAAGCCGAAACACAACATTACACATTTGGCCTTTCCCATCATCATCCCCATACCCAACTGAAGAGGAGACACCGAATATCACTGCCGAGATGACTACTACCCCATCAACAGCTATCATGCCTGGGAGGCCGGAAACTTTAACGGCTGAGGAAGAGGCGAAATTGAAGGATCTGTGGAATAAAGTATTAAAATGCTTTGGAGCGGCCGGCGCCACATCTGGAGATAACACTCCTTCTGGATCTGCAACTCCATCTGGAGCCGTCACTCCGACTGAGAGCAATGGAACCGAAAAGAAAAAGACAACGTCGCTTGGCCGTCTATTGTCAAGGCGAGAGAAAACACCTGCTGCTCCTGCGGCAGACGACCTGGACGATAAATATGGCGCCAGCAAGGATTACCAGGCTGTGCTCGCATCGCAGACACCGGCGGAACTGAGAGATGCCTTTTGGGCAATGGTCACATGTGATCATCCAGATGGACTGTTGCTACGGTTTTTGAGAGCCAGGAAGTGGGATGTTGAAAAGGCGCTGGTGATGATGGTTGCAACTATGCATTGGAGAATAAAGGAGATGGATGTACGTTGAACACCTCTAGATGTTCCCGTAAAATCCCAAATTCTGATTGGTTTAGGTCGCGGGGGTCGTAAAAGACGGAGAGAGCGGGCCCAAGGCGGCCGGCGATGAGGAATTCATGAAGCAGTTGCGGATGGGGAAGAGTTTTCTTCATGGAACGGATAAGGACGGACGTCCGATATGTTTTGTCCGGGTTCGCCTTCACAAACAGGCGGACCAGAGCGAACGGGTTCTGGAGAGATTTACAATCTATACTATGGAGACAGCTAGGCTGATGCTGAGAACTCCCGTAGATACAGCATGTGTGTTATTTGATATGACTAACTTTTCCCTGGCTAACATGGTTTGTCGCCGCCGCCGAGCTCTTTGCGGGGGAGCTGTGTTGATGGATTATACAGGATTACGCCCCGGTCAAGTTCATGATTAAGTGCTTCGAGGCCCACTATCCAGAATCACTTGGAATATGTTTGGTTCACAAGGCCCCATGGGTGTTCCAAGGTATTTGGGTACTTAAAACTGACACCAATACCCCAAAAGTTGATCCGCTTCTAACACAAAATGTCTTCTCTACAGAGCATCATCAAAGGGTGGCTTGACCCTGTCGTAGCCTCCAAAATACACTTTACGAAAACTACCGAAGAGCTCGAGCAGTTTATTCCCCGTTCGCATATTCTCAAAGAGATAGGTGGCGATGAGGACTGGGAGTACACCTACGTCGAGCCTATAGAGGGTGAAGACGATGCGCTAAAGGACACCGCGCGACTAGCGAGTCTACAGCCAGTACGGGATGCCGTAGTAATCGAATACGAACAATTGACGCGAGAATGGATTGCGGCGGCAGCCGGGAGCGAAGAGTCGGACGAAAAGAAGACTAAAAGGAATGAGCTGGCAAAGAAGCTGGCGGCAGGGTATTGGGAAATGGATAAACATCTGAGGGGAAGGACAGTGTACGATCGTACAGGTGTCTTGGGGCCGGACGGGAGTGTGAATTTCTACCCAAAGAAACAAGAACAACCAAAGACGTCGGAGGACGATATAGATTGATCGGTTTAGACCAGTTAGATGTGTGTATTTGGGCTGTGTTGAGGGTATATGATATAAGTACAAGGTTAGTCGGCTGGTCAGCTGGTTAAAAGTTCAGGCTTCATTTCTACTTTGAAAAGTACATAGCCATAAGTAATGGATGCCTTTTATTAGGCTTATTGTTGGATGTAGAGCACATACTGCGTCTATTTGTTTTTTTGACTCTAAGACTCATGATGTCAAGTGTTGCCCGATACATCCCCGCTGCACGCCATTATATCTATCTCCACCTGCGGCGGAGCCGAACCCCACATTTAACTACCAGCTAAATCTCGTATTAACATTACCACCACCTCAACCACCTCCAAAGCAACAATAAAAATGTCAAACGCAGCCTGTATCTTCTGCAAAATCATCAAGGGCGAGATCCCGTGCTTCAAGGTTTGCCAGGATCTCCACTCTCGCTATGCCGCTCGGTCTGGTTCCCTGGCTAATAGAAACAAACAGCTTTATGAATCCACGAAGGTCCTTGCCTTCCTCGACATCCAGCCGCTTTCAAAAGGCCACGCAGTAGGCCCTCCACACTTCCCTCCCTCCGATCAATATCTCCGACTGACGCTGAGGTGGGACCGCAGCTTGTAATACCGAAAACGCACGGCGAAAAGCTCCACCAGATCCCGGACGACGAGCTGTCTGAGCTCCTACCGGTTGCAAAGAAACTCGCGCTTGCGGTTGGAGCGGGGGACTACAATGTGCTACAGAACAATGGGCGTATTGCCCACCAGGAGGTGGATCACGTCCACGTTCACATGGTAAATGGCTCGACGAGTGAGATGGGATGGTGATGAGTTGGACTTGCTAATGGTTCGTGCAGATTCCCAAGCCCAGTGAGAAGGAGGGATTGGGTATTGGCTGGCCGGCACAGAAGCCGGATATGGACAAGCTGAAGACGCTGCTCGAGGAGCTGAAGTCTAAGATGTAGAGGTTAGGGTTTGGGTCAGAGGCACAGTTTGCAATATCGCAGTGCAGCAAAGAAACTACCCGTAGATATCTTTCTCAAAATTTGTTGAGATGGGTAAAAATAAGTTTGGTTACGTGGATGTAGAGATGTGGATAGCCGTCATCATCTGTTATTACTTGCTCGAGGTTTTTCCGCAAGAAAACAAGCAACGGGGAACCAAAACGTCACTGGTGCCAGAAAAGCTTGGCAGTAAGTCCCAGCCATCTCAACCTCGTAGTCCCAGCACATCCAAAAAAACCATCCAGCTTTGTTCTCTATACTTATACCCACGAACGAGGTCAAACCATCACACATCACACATCTAGATAATCATGCAGCGAAGAAACGGAAACTCCCCATCAGCCGCCTCTGACGAGGCAGCATCGAAAGGTACGTGGATGGATATCAAGCCGGAGAATCAACTTGTTGCATTAACTCCCCCCGCCTGCCTTGTTACGGACCACCGTAGACAGAAGTCGAGGGTGTGACGTGCAGGATTAATAGTCTGAGGGAAACGAATACCGACTGATGGCTGTAGGTGCTGATGACTTACGGAAGCTAGACGCCCTGGCTTCGGACGACCGACATTTCTCGATGATACGGTACGGATGCAGTGGTGCTATTGTTTCCTTTCGAAACTAAAGGTGCTGATTCGAAGGTTCTAGGGCACTTCACATGGCCGACTTAATCACGGAACTGAACGGTGCGAGGCGCTGTTCACCATATTTCTCGTCGAACCTCCCCGCTAATATACAGTGTACCTAGGTTTCTGTGGGGCAATGAGTATCTTCTCGTCTCTCCGTTACTGTCTCGGCGCTTCCGACAACCTGAGCCAGTTGTACCTTGCGATGGTATTTATGCCGTTTGGGTTGTTCTTTGATTTTATGGACGGCAAGGTTGCACGTTGGAGGAAGAAGAGTTCGTTGATGGGTCAAGAACTCGATTCCCTGGCCGATTTGGTATATCTTACTTCTCTCTATCTATCCTTCACCCCGCCCGCTTCTCAGGAGTTGCGTATGCTAACACCATCTCCACAGATCTCCTTCGGTATGGCCCCTGCTGCCTGCGCCTTCGCCCTGGGGTTCCGCACGTTCTTAGACACCATCCTCCTCACCTTCTTTGTGCTCTGCGGCCTCTCCCGTCTTGCGCGCTTCAACGTAACTGTACAGTCGCTCCCCAAAGACGCAACCGGCAAGAGCAAGTACTTTGAGGGCACCCCAATCCCGACTACATTGTCGATTGTATCCCTGATGGCATTCTGGACGAGCAAGGGCTGGATCCTCGAAGCCATCCCCCTAGGTACCATAGGAACCGGACTGCTTGAATTCCATCCCGCAGTGTTGGTATTCTGTGCAAGCGGGTGCGCAATGGTTTCGAAGAGTATCCATATCCCGAAGATATGAAACTAGATAGAGCTCACAAGGGGTTTTTTTCATTTGAAGACGAGAAGTGTCAATGGCGGGGCGCTCTCATGCTATCTGTGTACTATGTGTGTAGCCTGCTAACTATTTTTTTCACTCCCCGTCGAATTGGAAGGGTGGGGTGGGGGCGTTATCTCATCTCCTTTCTCCTTGTTCAACACAACATTACGGCATTTTTGCATCTCTATTTTTGTCGTTTCTTTTCTGGCGGGTTGACGATACCCTTCATGCGAAGGGGAAGAGGGGAAGGGGAAGATCGACGGAAGCGAGAAAGAAGGGAAGCGGGGAGGAGAAAAAAAGCAGGCTGTTGTGTTTGACTTCATGAATGCGAGACGAGCCGTGCCTCACGTGGACTAGCCCTACTTACTATATACATATATACATCCGATAGCATCCGGTACAACATTCATTGCTATAGCCCACCTGCTTCTACGTGCAACTACCATTGAGAAAGGGAAAATAATTGATTAAAAGCTTGAATTTTGAACACACAGGCACACACGTACAGACACAACCCATCAACCATCCTTCCAATGAAGCTATATTCTACAAAAAATCAGGGTCTCATGAGCCAAAAAACGGGTGATAGGGAGATTTGTGAGTATTCCCAAAGGAACGACAGGAAGCAGAGGGGGTATTTGTCTAATCGGCTATCTTTCACTCAACTCATTCCTCGTAGGTCCAGCCTAACGAGGAGAAGAGTAAGCAGGAGCAGTAGTACAATGATGACGGTGATGATGACAAAAGACCGCAAATAAACGCCTTGGTGATAAACCACAAAAAAATAAGGGACAAAAAGGAGACAGAATGAAAAAGATAATGAGTGACGCGGAATGATTCGCTTTCCTTCGAGTCACCCAAAAAAAATGATTAAGTAGCCCCCTCTCCTTATCAAACCATAAAAAAAAAGCCAATTGCACAAACAACTTCTCATCAGTTAAGGGGAATATTCGCCTCCCAAGCACATAGTTTAAGAAAGAAACAGAACTACGAAACAAAAGCCGAAGCCCTGGGAGAATACCTCTAATATACGCTATAAACGTCTCCTAAACTGATGATGCCCAACTAACAAAAATAGAAACAGGTATACAACCAAAAGTGACATTTCAAAAGTGATATGGCAAAAATGTGCAAGGAAAGGTTCAACATGAAGAAAAAAGGGTATAGACTAATAAAGGTGGGCTACTTCATGGTATCTCGTTCGCCCCGCTCCCCGCTTGCTAGTCCGCAAAATCACCCAAGCTCGTTCATGTAATTCGATATCGATATGGTATGTTGCGAGGAAAATGGCAAATAGCAAAAGGTATTGGTCGAAAAGTAAACACAAGAAAAACCGGAACCCCCGAGATGAAATCAGCCCTAATATGCAAGACTTTTGTCCCTTGTAGGGTTTGATAGTCGTGACCCAATTGTTTAGCCGTCAGGATTCGTCACCTAAGGTAAAGTCAGTCCACAATATCAGGCCAACCCTCGGTTTAGTCAACATGCCTTCAGGATTCTCCTCGAGTAGTCTTGGTTGTCTGCAATACTTCCGACCGAATCCCTCTTCTGCACCATACCTGGATCAAGTCGGTGGTCTGATGCAGGTTTCTGGGTGAATCCCCTAACTGCGGCAGACTTTCGATACTCCTCCTCAACCTTTTGTCTTCTTCGCTTTCTAAGGAATACCCAAACCCCCACACCGAGTCCAATGATTGCAAGAACTCCTACGACAGCACCAGCTGCAACGCTTGCCTTATTAATTGGGCTGGGTTCAGGAGTAGTTGTGATTACGCTGGCTTCCGTGGTAGCGGCAGCAGCAGGGGTAGTACTCGATGGTCCTAAACGACTCAGTACTATGCACAAGACAAGTCACGAATAATGTGATGGCATTCACCCAAACTGGACGAGCTTTTTGTCTTTGACGCTCTAGAGGATGATGATGCTTCCGAATCCATGTCAGGGTTCGGTTCGAGCCCGGTGATGTACACCGAAAAGTATTCTCCTAACCGACTACCACCTATAAAGAGCGTCAGCACCATGTCGCAACAGAACTATTGAATGCTTACAAGTCTCTGTAGCAAAACCACCACACGGTTGCTTGCACTTGGCATCGTCGACTTTGAATGCATCGTTGGGCAATTTCTGTCCGCAATAGCAATCCGTTCCCTTGGTCATGGCCATAACCGCATATCCAGGGTCCTTCACACATTCTGTTCGACATGCCCCACGAGCCATATAAATGTCCTTTGAAATCGTCTCCTTCATCGACCCTGTGGTGGAATAGCACGCGTAGTACGACGCATCCTCCTCCGCAGTGATTACATGGGCGCAACCAGCTAGGGCGACTAGCACAACCGAATGTAACGCTTTCATCTTGGTCGAGGGAGAATCCGCAGGTAAAATTGACAAAGACTGCGAACGGAGGCGCGGGACAAATCGAAAGATCGGAGGTGGTTTAATGTGTATGCAGCCTGCGATCGGTCGGTTGGTTAGTAGAATAATAGAAGACACGGATTGTGGTTGTGGTTGTGATTTGTGATCGAATCTAAAAGCAGAACAAGGGGTAAAATGATGTATGGTGGATGCGCAACGGCGGCAAAGCAACAACCACATTGAAAAACAAGGGATTTATGTATGCACTTACAGAGAATTTAGATGATCATTCACTCGTCAAAGAAAGAGTTTCGAAGTCCAGGCGAGGAGCTCCGCCGGATGGGAGAAACGGAATTGATTGACCCTCCTCTGTTGCTGACTGTTTGAGACGAGGGGTGAATCTCCGGCGGGACAATGTGCTGGCGATCTGGCTCGGAGGGGATTTGGCAATTTTGGGTGCAGTCGGATGACTGTGGGGGAGGGAGAGCTTCGAAGAGGTGGTGGAACGGATATGGTGGGTTGGGTTCCGTTAAGGGAAAAGGGACGATGATGCTGACAGGGGTGGGTGAGGAGTGAATGTGAAGCAGGAGGGAGCGAGGCAGGGAGGGAGTGAAGCAGGCGGACAAAAGTGCCAGAAAACGCCACCTCAAAATTGGCACGCCTTCCTTTGCGACAAGCAGCTTCCAGCAATGACAGGCGATATGGGTTATGAAGTGACAGCGACAGCGGTAGCGAGTGAATGAAGGTGGCAGTCAGAGCTGAGAACGAGCGTGAAGCAGAGCTTGTTTGCACCGAACAGAGAACAGAAAACAGAAAGCGCGCGGCGACAATCGAGCGAGAGCGAACGAGCGTAGGTGGAGATTGATGGATGGCGATGAGTCTGCAGCGCCCATGGTGGAAGGAGAGATGCCAGTAAGCGTTCGGTGCTTCCGTTTTCGTACTGGCGGGTGAAACAACAACTCAGTATGGCATGTCGCTGTACCTGGTGCTAAAGTACCTCTACGCAGAGTACGTACACCTCCTTATACATCATTCAGTACCAACCTAGGTACTATGTGGTACTCTATCGACGTTAATGTGAGAATATTAAATGCTGGAATGCAGAAATTATTCCATCATACCATGCCTCTACTATTACAACCGATGGTCCGTTATGCTAAGCGCTGAAAGACAATCACCTGCTCTCACTCGCTCTCACTCGCTCTTCGTACCCGCCGCCCAAAGGCTCGTTGAAAGTTTGCAATGCAACCGTTGTTGGTTGATCCGTCTGGATCGCCACCGCTCAAGGCCAGTGAGATGTTTTACCGCCATGCATTCACTAAGTGTTTACGCGTTTCGGCGTGGCTATGCAATTGGACCGTACTTTGCAAGCCAATGAACAGGGCACTACTTCTCACTCGCTGTGAGAACCTTCAGCTGTACAGATACTTGTGAGGATAGATGAGGGCCGAAGATCTGTGCGACATATAGATAACCCCTGAGGTCCCAGACACCCACTCTCCCGCAGAAAAGCAATCAGCGGTTAGAGCACCATGTGGAATCCACAACCGTGCGCACTCAAGCCTTTCAATGGGGTTTATATACCCCGAGAGAACGTGAAACGCCCGTTGACGAGGACAAGGTGCTACATGCCTTACGCCGCTGATGGATGACAGACTGTATCCGACGGCTTGGGAAGTACCACCAGGAGACATGAATTTCTGCAAGAACATTAAACAGTCATAGATCATTCAATATGGACAGTCTCGTCGACAGCATAAGTATGTACATACAAGTAATAATAGCCAGTCCCGCGCCATCCTTTCAAGCCATACATTAAAATCGTAAAAAAACAGCAAACCGATACAAACGCCTGTTATAAAACCGATACATTCATTCAGAACTCATCCAGAAGCACAACATAAACCAACAAACTTCCCCAAAAGGTCACGAGACAAGGTCACCACCGAGCTCCATACCTAAACCAGGGTTTCGGGTGGGCGGGGATCCGGAAGGCGGTACCAGTTGATCAAAATTTAGTCGCTTACGGGCATTAGCAATAGGTGTTCCCCGTCCCACTGGTCCAA
>Ga0307515_10000687_pt1 | contig 77969 bp, 73 predicted proteins | sample 17_EM_MG_FD_194513 | JGI IMG/M metagenome (GOLD analysis project Ga0307515, IMG submission 194513) | Populus trichocarpa ectomycorrhiza microbial communities from riparian zone in the Pacific Northwest, United States - 17_EM | ecosystem: Host-associated > Plants > Roots > Unclassified | place...
TTGAGCATGTTTGGAGATGCAATTGGAGATTATGATTATGTGAACTTGGAGGCGGTGAGCTAGCGAGTTTGAAGATGTAACTGGAGGCCATGATCGTACAAACTTGGAAGCCATGATTGGGCGAGTTCAGAAATGCACTTGGAGGCCATGATCAAACCACATTGGATGAGTACATAGAGGTGGTTGTTGGGAGGCATTCCAGGTGCGAAGCCTCTAGTCATCAGTTCGTTACAGGAACTGACAACTGGGGGAATGTGACGAGGTGACCGTATCTTTGATCTCTCATGGAGAGCTGGCTGGTTGCAGTCGATCCTATAAGGAGGCATGCCAGAAGCTGAAGCTACATTGAGGGGTCAACTTGTAATTGTGAGAATGGAGTGAAGACAAACCAACTTGGGTTGATGCTGGATTCAGTGTACGCGGTACTCGGTGAATGCCAGAGTCAGTGTTAACTCATGATCATGGCATTGCGAGATGGAGAGAGATGACTCGACTTTGTATTTGGCGATGATGGTAGAGTTGTGGACGAGAAAGAGAGATAGGGGATGATGATGAGAACCATATGGAGGATGTGAGCAGATATGAGAAATCAGGGGTATGAGTTGCCCGATTGGGTTTAGAAGACCTCAAATCAGTCACACTATTCAGCAGATTGGGCCTCATACCTGCTCTATCGGGGAAGGTAAATTGACTCACACACAACATTCTCTGAAGTCCCAGTTTCCTATGATGATGTCCCCATTCTCCACTCATCTCTCTCTTTCTTGTCCTCAACTCTACCATCACCTAAAAACACATAGTTATGTCATCCCTCTCTATCTCTCCATGCCATGATCATGAGTAAACACCAAGTACTGCATACACCAAGTACTGTATCATCCCAAAATCAAGTGTCCCGCTGCCGGCTAGTCTGTCACCTCTCATCTCTCGGCTGACCTTGTTATACTTCAACTTGCTACATTCCTACAATTATGAGTTAAACAATGAATAGACTCTCAGCTCATCAGCAAAATGTATTGTAGTCACTGGAAGCCTCCAGGAGTGTCTGAGAAAATGTGGAGTGTAAACTTAGATGCCTCAATTGCAGGAGAGTATCAGACCCTAGGAGGGCATTCCGGCCCGCCTTGGGAGTTACTGGGATCTCTCATGACGGGTACAGGAGTACCATGGGAGTGATTGTGATAAGTTTGGGAATATGTCGGAGTGCCGAAGAGAACTTTGGGTGCACCTGGGAGTGTCGCCGAACCAACACGGGAATCACAAGCAAACTCTGAGAGATGCCTGGGTTTTTGTGGATAATCATTGAGAGGACTGCAGGTGTGATCTGGGACTCTCCGGATGTACACGAGCAATCGATATCCCTCAATGGCAAATATGATACATGGATTATTGTTCATTATCAATTCTGAATCATACTAGCTATCATCTTCTTCAACATTGTATTTTTTGCCTTGCAACATTAAGGAACCAAAGAAAAAGGCAAGTGATTCAAACATAAACTCAGGTACACCAAAACGATAACCCGACCAAGCGATCGAATGATATCAATCAAACATGGTGTCAATGTCATCCACTCCATCTCCTATCTCATCAGGTCCAACGAATGCAGGAACACACAAGTCATCAATGGCGCAAAGAAGCTGGAAGCACTTCTTGTATTTCCTGATTACTCGTTCCTGGCGAGTGGCTGAATTTGAATTCCAATGTCGTTTGGCTCGATTTGTGATATCTAACAAAGGTGTAATGAGATGTTAGCTAGCGGCGATTCTGAATGGGTGTTTGAAAGGCAATGATTATTCGGATGAAAAAGGGGAGCAACCACCAAGTCCAGGCTGAGGAGCGCCGACGGGGTTTGAGGAGCCCCCATACAAGCGGAGGAGCGCCGAAAGGCGAGGGGGTGTGGGGTAAAGAGTGCTGAATTCAATAAAGAAGCGACGAATCAGACCGAGGTGCGCCGGTGGGAATCAAGTGCGGAATGAAATAGAAGAGCGTTAATCTTGGCCGAGGAGTGCGGCCGGGAATTGAGGAGCGCCTATCCTCGCAGTTTTGCACCGCAGTGGGTATCAAGCGGCCCACTGTTGTGTTATGGATGAGTGCAGTGGCTTCCGGAGTAAAATTTATCACAGGGGATGGGCAAAATGTACCTCGAAATTCATCTTGAGAAAACGTAACTGTGCCCTTCTTTGCCCCGGCATATTCAGACAGCACACAATGGAGAGCAGCAGCTGCTAGCGCTAAAGTCTGCGGAGTGAGTGGTTGGAAATACTGGGATGTCATAGGCTGGTGCCCCAAGCTATTGGCGGTGAAGGAAAATTGGTGGTAAATTAGATCAAGCACATCCATTCACATGAACCATGATTTCCTATCATCAACGACCTTGGAGAGATATGCATCGTCAAAGTGGAGCTCCTTAACCTGGATCTGGATCTCAGTCTCAGAGCGCAAATCGAACTGGTAACTATGGACAACAGTCCGATGTGCCCCATCTGCCAACGATCCTTGAATTGTATTCATCTTCAGTTTCAACGATGTATATTTTGGGATGTAGTCAATATCCGAAATCTGATACAGGCGCATTACACAGAATCCATGACTTACAGCTTCTCGTGTTTGCGGATCTATTTTCAGAGATGGACTGCCAGGCAATTCACAAAAAGATGGCGTACCTACAGGAGCGCCTCCTGATGCCCTCTGATGATCCTGAGCTTCAATAGCGAGTTTCCAAGCTTCTTCAATCATCAAGTACATGATATTGGATAATATTGGCCACGGAGTCTTCGTGAATATGATTGCTTCCATGAACCTTTTTGCTACCTCACAAGTAGCCTTTTGGTGTCTGGGAACGTTCTGATCTGCACTGACCTTGGGTTGTGGGACATTCTGGTCTCCACTAGACTTGCGTAGTGGCAGCGCCTGGGTGGATGGTGCATGGTCAGACTCGGATAATTTGTTGAGGAGGGTTGACTTTTGGCCGTTGAGTATTGGTGGTGCCATTGCCCAAGCTGGATTTGGGGAATTTGGAAGCGGAGGGCGTGCACTAACAGGATCGGCGTGGCTGCGTTACTTTGGCAGTGCAACCCATGTAGTTTGTAATGACTTGTCCTGGCTCGCCTGGCCTAGATGCAGTACTTCCTGGTGGTGATCCAACTCATCTTCTTTGATGTCGGACAATAAGGTGGACTCTCCGGGGTCTTCACTTTTGTCATCACTGATCCCCTGATTGGTATCGTCATCCTGCTTCAATATTGAAATCGGGGACATTATTCATCCTTACCACAATACACAATGCACGATGGAGGATGATTGGAAGGCAACCATTTGACGGACAACGAAGATTGGCTGCTTTCTTGAATTCCAGTGCTCTCTGAAGGTGTGCTTCATGATTCTTCTGTGAATAGTGATTCCTCACCTGGCTGGGCATAGGTTCCATTTGTGGTAATGAAGATAGAAAGTTGAGGAATATGGGAGAGAATGTATATGCAGTAAATATAAGATCAAGTGTAATAGAATAACGGGAAAATTGGAGCAAGAAGTAGCGCATAGTTGAGGAGGACGCAATTCGAGGCGCACCATGAAGGGTTCAGGAGCGATGACTTCAACGGTTCATATTTGAATCTAGGACAGTGGTCTAGTGTTGGGATATAGGATGTTGTCAGGTGCGCCGGAAAAGATGAATTCCTAAGGCCGAATGTTAGCAACCCCTATCAACAACACTCTGTATGGATGTAAGAAATGGAGGTTGGCAAAAGCCAACACACACAAAATGAAACCAGACGCACCGGAAGACAGCTCGCAACATTAACAAACCCTCAGTTCTGGCCGAATGGAGCACTGGAAACCGGAATGACAATGTGCGCCCCTGCATAGGACTCTCTAAACGTAGTAATTATGCGTGAATGTTCGAGTATTTGAGGTGACCGCATGGCATAGAATTGGGGCAGCATTTAGAATCTGCAGAACACAATAGATTTAGGACCTTGAGAGTGACAGCTGAGTTGCAAGGGTTCATACTGAAGTTTGTTATCGATCCATGAGAAATATGCATCTCCGTATGTGGTATATTTGCCAGAAGGACACACATATTGTCATGATATTCTATTGTAGTAGGATGCTACAGCTAAGTCAGCGCTTGATAAGGCAATATCATAAGCATAACTTCCCTCTCATGAGTTCACCTGGGCCGTGTCTGCAGAATAACCTTCACAACAATGTTGCAGTAAACAGAGGAGAGAGAATTTGGTATAAGAAGGCGAGATACAGGCGGACAGACAGAATGGTAAGGTATGATGGATCATTCAGGGGTAATTGTTTCGATGCAAGCACTTGGCGATGCCAAGATTGCCACCAAATGGGACATGAATACTCACTCACATTCTGATTTTGCGCCTAATATCTAGTAAGTTGCACACCATTAAATCACATATTCATTGTGAGTCTCACCACTACAAGTGTGACTTCCATTGATGTTGGGGTTAAAAGATTATATGCCACAAAGGAACGAATGCATATTGAGACATCATCTCACATCAGGCAGAGGAATGATGATTGCTTGCATAAAGTTCCAGCAATTGATGTGCACCGAAGTTTAAATGGTTATGCTTCGATTCAACGGCTGGGGATTGCGAGCTAGCCCTACTCTGACAGTGAATTGCACACTTCGATGCTGTCTTTTCTTGACATGAGCTTTCAAGAGTCTATCTCTTCAAACTTTCACTCTTGATGGAAATTGGTTCACATGATCTATTTTCAGATACCAGTTTTGGCGGCCCAAACATACAAGTTAGTTAGAATCGAGTAGAGTCAGCATTCAAAGCATGGAGAACTTCGGCCTCATTGAGTCAGTATGGTACATGGGTGAGTGGGAGTTGCCAGCCATCTTGCAGAGTCACTGAACAGAATCTGTCTTTTGAGATTCTCACTCTGAAGCTCCAGCTCTTTTGACAGAGCCTGAACATGCAGAAGCTATTTTAGCATTTCGAAGCATAGGTCCACGCATACTACTTGGTCAATCTCGAGTTAAGTGGAGTTACTAATTGGCTAGGTCTGTGCATTTATGGTTTAGTTGTACAGGGTGACATTCCTTCAACGGACAAGTTGACACGGAGCTGACAGTTCAAGGCATTTCAGTGGTGGCCGTCATCTACTGATCAAGCACAGATTGATATATCAGCAGAGGCCGAGCTGGATGAGCCGCCTGCACCTAAATGTGATGTGTCTCGATAGATGACAATCTCTGCGCACTGCGTCCACTGATTCAATGTCAAAGAAAACATGATGAGAATGAAAGAAACTACAATATAAAGAGCACTACAGACTGGGATACATGCGCTTCGGTGGCATATGTGTCGCTCTTGAGGCGTGCCTGGGCTGGACTGATACATCCATAATGTGTCGCAGCTTGGCTTCATACAAATCCAAGAACCTCATTCTGGACTGGATGTCAAGATCAAAGTGGTGCCAGAAATTCAATCAGAGGTCAGGAAATACCCGGCAGCAAAAACTGCAGCATAGCCGTGGATGGCTGGGCCGTGTCTCAGCATCCGACACACTGCGATGTGAATCTAAGGTGTGCCAGAACTTCAATGATATGCCAGCAAACGCCGCAACTTTGCTATGAATAAGTGAGCCAATGTGTCATATTCTGACAGAAGTACTCAATATCACCTAGACTGATTATATTGCCACTGGGATTGGCAAATTTGCAGTGATTGATCGGTCATATGCATATGTACTCAAGCCTTTCCGGTGCACCTGAACTTCGATCAAATGTCAGCAAAAGCTGCAGCATTACCATGAGTAAGCGAGCCGTGTCTCATATTCCAACCGAAGTACTTAATATAGCCTAGAGTGTCTCAGTGGCAAATGGGATTGGTAAATGTGCTGTGCTGGAGCTGTCAGAACGCGACTGAAGACATATGCTAAGGATTCACTGGTACACCAGAACTTCGATCAAATGCCATCAAAAGCTGCGGCTTTGCCACGAGTACGCGAGCCGTGTCTGAGATTCTAACTGAAGTACTCAATATCGCCTAGAGTGTCTCAGTGCCAAATGGGATTGGCAAATGCGCTGTGCTGGAGCAGTCATAATGCAACTTGGGACATATGCTGGGGATTCTCCGGCGCACCTGAATTTCCATCACATGGCAGAAAATGTTGCGGCACTGCTACGACTCCGTAAGCTGGTGTCTCGTAATTTGACACAGTAACTCAATTTCGCCTTGCTTGACTTTCTTGCCAAATGGTATTGGCCAAAATTCAGGGCTTGATCTGTTGTCATGGGACTCATGACAGATTGAGCATTCCCCAGTGCCCCGGGAAATGGCTGAATTATGCTTTTTCATTGTTTTGACTTCGAAATGGGTACGTGGCCTCAGACTTTCCAGTGCACCACAAATTCACAACTGGCATATGATTCGAAGCCCATTGCTGCATCCTACACAACATTCAGCTTCTGCCATTTATCGTGAGATAGGTCAGCCGGGAACATGTAATGTAGCTTATCAGTTGACTTCATCTCATATTCGTCATTATTAATAATCCCAAACGCCAATGAAATTCCTCTAACCCAATGACATCCCCCTCTAACAATTCGAACATCTGATCTTTGATTCGCTTCACAATGGCACAGTGAAAGGATTTATCCATGCAGTATAGTGTGCCTTACAAACAACCTTTGAGACTATTTGTATTAGTTAAGATTATCTTCGGTGACTGTCTAAAAAAGCGTACCTTGATTAATCATCCCAACAATCTAAGATTGATGGTTCATCAGACTGCAACATGTCTCCATACTCTGTCAGCCGCTTCGTATGGTCCACACGAGACTCCAGAATCGGGTAAATGATTGTCGTCGTGATGTTCGGTCGACTCATCAAGCCATACAGGACTTTCATTTGGGCAACTCCAGAGTGTTGTTTGAGAACAGTCGCTTGGTTATCATAGCCACCAGGGCCCGTATTCAGTAACCATGTGTGTGGTACTCGGTTTTGCCCTAGCCGGACAACTTGTGTAAATACCTGCTGCTGCTCACTCAATACCCTGAACTTCTGAGATATTACTGCATCTGTTGCTGCTGTAAGATTTTGGCCTGTCCCGCCCACTTTGGGTGTAGTTACAAATACAGAGGGACTTTGTGAATCCTGGAATTTGAGCTGCATTACTGAGCATTCATCATTGCCCATTTTTGCATACATGTGGAATATATCCACATGATCTGCAAAAAACTTGGTTAGCCATCAATTCAAATGACAAACTTGGCCACGAAGAGGACAAAATAGCACCGCTTTGTGTGAAGGTGCACTGGGGAGCACATTTCCATTTCGGTATTTTTCGAGGAGGACCGCCTCTCTGGAGTCAGCATCCTGGTCAGGTTCGGGATACTCCGGAGGTGGTTTGACAAGTATCCGCAGCAATGTCTCTCCCAGCCATCGGAAAATTGGAGAATCCACCCAAGTAAGGAGTGGCCATTCATCGTACCATTGTCCAGAAACGTGGTTGGGATCCTCTGTGTCTCCCAAAGCTAACGAGCGACATGCCAGCCGCCATCTATGAACCCTCCATGCTCCTGAAGCACCCGGCGAAGTGTATCTCTGCACATAAGTCTTCAGTTTTGCTTTCTTGTCCTCAGTCTACTCGAGATTAATGAGGTGTGCATTTGCATTCGGTATCTGAATGAGTGGTTTTCCATTGGATAGTCTTGATTCCGACCACCTCCTTATCGTCCAAGGCGTTGCAATCAATTTCATCAGGTGCGCCGCATCCTGTTGAGCTTCTTCGTCTTTTGTCCAGATAGTATGCATCAAACTCTTCCCAGTGGAATACAATGCCTCAGCACCATGCTTTTCCATCACAGTATCAACCTCTGGATTGTGAGGTGCACATGGAAACAGCCAAATCGTCTGAAAACACCAGTCATTGAGTGAATGGAATCGCAGTGTAGCTGTGACTTGAAGTTTGAATTCAATTTTCGCATTCAGTGCAATTTGCCAGCCCACACTGTTTTCAGTCTTGTACCGATGTGACTCATCAAAAATCCCAAAACTCCATGCACAGTAGGAGAGTTGGCCGTTACTTGATGGTTTCGCTCTGGATGTTAAGGTATCATACGATGCAAGGTGGATATTCCATGGGTTTTCTGGCTCGTCAATACTGGTGTTCAGATCGTGGTGGGTGAGATTTGCATTTTTGGTGTGCGACAAGTTAACCAGTTTGAAATCGGTTCCATGTGTCATCCCGTCGATGACAGTCTTGAAAGTCTCTGCCACTCCAGGCATTGTAACCACCAGGATTGGTTCAAGGGCTGATACAAGTGCTGGATGGCCGTGAGGTGGTGTGGTCAGGATCTCCAACAGGCAGCAGGGCACAGAATTCCATTTTTGGAGTGGATACCACTGCCGTTCTTCACCGACAATGCAGGGAAAGTGATTGTGTGCCAAAGTCACCCACTCTTCGAGGGTATTCCCCCATACAATGGACAGTGGCAACCCCATTCCAACTTTCTCAGTCACCAATTTGCAAATCATTGCAGCTGCAACCGAGGTGAAAGTCTTTCCAAGACCCATTTCTTCTACCACCAGTGCACCTGGCATGTCGGCATCCCAAACCCATCCCCTCACGATGAACCAGATAGCCCAAACCTGGTCCGCCAGAAATGAAGTTCCGGGCAGGCCTGGAATTGAATATTTGTGGCCTGGAACACAGTCACCTGTTGATTGACGAATAGAATGATCATTCAGCAGCCTGACTGCCTCATCAGGACACTTGTGTTCAAATTCGTTGTTGATTGTACTGAGAACCGTATTCAATATTGAGCTGGTATTTGCCGGATTGAGGACTTCCTGACCATCCTCCTCTCCCTCCTCTCTTGCACCCTGTTCAGAACCTTCCAAAGTCTATGTGTAATGATTAGCAGTTGCGCACATCTAGCCTTAACATGGCTAGAAGGGATTTCTTTCGCCAGTCTAATTACGTGCTCGGCACTCTCCTTCTCCGTAGCTCTCATCCTTTCAACCAAATTTTGTTTCGAATCCTGTCCAAGTTTCAACTTGAAACCATTCGAATGGCAACCGGTGTACGAAATCTGGCCATATATGGGGTCCATTATCATTTGCCCATTTGTATATAATCCCATATACTTATCTTCCAATTCAGCCTGCCCCAAGGTGGACTTGAACATCGATGTCATGATGTATGGCTCTTTCGGGCCTCTGTTTTTGTCGATGAAATCAATAAGCTCCTCCCAGTGCCTCACATCTGTATATGAAGCTTGGAGTTGTTTGGGGGCTAGAACCATATCCTTGCCATTCGACACCCAGCAAATCACAACCATGAATGTAGTATTTGGCAACTTGAGGAGGTTTCTTCTCGCCTTGATGCTCGCGCGCTCGCCCTAATCCGTTGCTAGTCGCTTGTTGCTTTGCTTTCCCATCTCCCTCACTTCCCGAATTCCGCTAGCAGATCTATTCAAAAACGTCTCCACACTCTGCCGGTGAATACAGTCAGCACTATCGAAATGAACCCATGGCAGCCAGTTCTTGAATGTCTCCAAATGATCTGCAACCGCCATCTCCCAATGCAGGGGTCCATTTCGAACATTTTTCGAACAGTTCTGCCCCCTGCTAATGGACCGATGCTTGTTCTCCAGAAACCCGGCCACCCATACTTTCTTCCACTTGTTGAACGCACTATAGTTGGCCTGCACCATCATTTTGGGAAATTGCCTCAAGGAGAATTCCGTTTGCTTCAGGCTGATTGGCGGTTTACTTCTGCACCACCCAAGTCCGACGAATCGGCACTCTCATCATCTGCATCATACTTGTTGTAGGACATCTCGGGCAATGGAGGCAACTCTGCAATCAATGCGACATCTGTTGTCCGCGGATCCCATGGCGGCTGGAATCTTTTCGTTGAGAGGCTAATCAGGGGTCTCCTAGGTGCGCAGGAAGGATGTTCAGGTGGAGGATTAGGGCTCGAAGATGTTGGCCAATTGACTGGATGGCTTTCCAGCGGTCCTGGAGGCACTCATGGTGCACCTGGAGATGACGGCCCTTGGCCTCGAATCTGCGGAGGGGGGATCATTTGCGACCCACCATGACCACCTTGGTGGATGTCATATCTTTGCCACTGTGGTCCATAACTTGGATATCCTTGGCTTGCGCTGGTGGTTGGTTGCGAACTGTGTTTCATGTTCAATGGAGAGTGCTGATAAAACTGCGGTGCGCCTGGAAATGGCTGCTGTGAAGGCGGGTAACCATACCCATGCGGCAAATGATATTGTTTGGTTTGTTTCTCAAATCGACTATCTTTGCCAGTGGCAGTTCATGCACAATTTTCCGGTGATTCTGAATTGTCTTCAAGGGGTTGTTGCGTGCCCAATATGCCACCAGGAGGAGCCATATTCGCTGTCTTCAGCGGAGATCTGTTCGTCGACATGTTGTTGTTGTTGTTTAATCATACTGTATTGACTCTAATTAGACTATGACAGGACCCTGATATCCCCTCCGCCTCCGGGCGAGCCGGCTAGATGGCGGAGCTCCCCCCCCGCTACCCTTCGTCCCCGCTTCGTCGAGATGTTCAGTGAACAAAGAGGGTGGTAAACTAATATAAGATGCGAGAAGTGATATATAACTAATCAGAGTATGGTTGAGTATATTGCAGGTAGTAGTGACCTTCAGCGGAATGAAGGGCTTCCTATATCCCATTCTGATGTCACGATCTGTGGTGTTTCACTCTACCTTTGATACATGAAACCAACCCGGCTGAGAAAAAGAAACCTTAATCAGACACATCCCGCCTTTCATTGTAATAATGGTCGGATTCATATACTAAAATATTTGATTGGTGCTCACCTTCGTACACTTCCATGACTGTACAGGTCATAGAAGGGATAAGATATGATATCTCCAGGAACCCAACAAAAACTCTATTAAGTATGAAGGTTAGCCCGACTAGGAATATTACACATAGGTTCTGTGTGTACAACCTTGCAACCTCATTCAATAGGAGGCCTGTGAGTCGAGCAGCAACAGTGCTTGCTTCCTATTGAGCTCCTTGTCTAAACATCATTGTTCTCTTCAGGATCCATGCTCCAGTCAAGAATCATTACTGAAGCAACCATCCTATCAGTACTCGGTGATCATTGCGCGGGCATACCGCTAGCTAGGAAGCTCACCTATTCATTATATCAATGCGATCTACCTTCATCATCAGCTGGTCGGATGCTCGAGTGTAGGTATATACTCACAGGGCCGTAATAATGTAGTATATAATAAGGCCCATTGTGGCGGTCGCAGTGATGACAACAGAAACCTTCTCTTCTCAGCTAACGACTTTCAGCAGACGATGTGCATTATTATTGTGCCGGATATGATATATATATGCTGCTTCATGAAGGTAGCTGATTGTAAGGTGACTTTATTTCACCCTGGATTTGGCGGGGTGCAATGCGGCTGTGATACGCTAACTTGAGTTAGCTCACATTCAAACCGATAGCCCTGAGGCTCTACACCACCCCCTGAAGCATCAGCGAGATTCATCCGAATATGTATTCATGGACCATTCCTCGAATATGGTCAATAATCACCAGAAACATGTTAAAAGTATTATCTGCAAAATGAGATTATTCAACCAGAACCAACTCGAGGCTCATTATCAACAATATCACCCAATATCGAGGAATGAAGGGCCATTACCTGACGGGATGATACCTCCTGCAGGCTGGGATCGACCCGAGCTATCACGGTTCGACTTCTGTCGGTGCACCTGTGAATGGCCATCGATGAGCTAGTCAACTAATGATCTAACCTTGGGCAATGTACCCGGTGCGCCACCACCTGAAGATACTCCCGACGAACAAACTATAGACCCCCAGAAGCCTGATCTGACATGTACTCCTGATCCAACAAGGACAAAGGCTCATAGGCAGGCAGTGGGAGTGGAAAATGCAAGCGGGAAAGCATATGGCAAAGCAACTGGATTTTAAAACAAGCATTGCAAGTACTCAGAACAATGGAATCCATGGCATCCATTTCGGTCAGCACTCGACATTCAACAGGCTCAATCATTTACCCAGCAAACAAAAACATGGATAGATCAACATTTGAGGCATGGACTGAATAACTTCAAAATCGAATCATTCAAATCAGGAGATGCCCTGCGAAAGATCGTTACTCAACTCGATTTCAGGCTTGGCTATGATAATTGGACTGAAGATCATTCACATATCTTCAGAACATTATATTACAGGGATATGTTCAAATGTATGCAGTTCCTTTGGCACATCTCCCATTTCAAGCGCACCTCAATTTTGAACCGGTGAGCCTTGCAGAGTCCGAAAGTCGCTGAATATACAGCACGATGAACCCGGGCGATTGGTTGTGGGATATGCAAGATCAGTTTCCTGCTGGGGCAACAATTGTGCGAGTCATTTGTGGATCCGATCAGACTCAGTGGGACTATTTTTCAGGCAATCAGCATGCCTGGCCGCTTTATCTCACAATTGGTAATATTGGAAAAGATATCTAGCAGACACCTAAAACGTGCGGCTAGAATCTCGTTAGGCTGATCCCATGTCCCCCGAAAGGTGCCAAAAATACTAACAAGGCATTGCGTTCTGCCGTTGGAACTGTGCTGTCCCCACTCCGGAATCTGGACATAACTGGTCCTGGCTTGAAATGGAATTGTGCTGATGGATTCCAGAAACAATGTTATCCTCTTTTGGCTGCCTGGGTCGGGGATTATCCGGAACAAGTCATGGTTGCCCAAGTCTCTTATGGCCCATGCCCAATGTGTGAAATTGCTAAAGGGGTGCCAATTGGGCATTCCACTTTTCGACCCCTTGATACCTCAAGAGATCTGTATGTTTACTCGGAGCTTCTGGGTGAACCTGATACCGATGATCTGCACAATCCTGGTGTCGATCCAATCCAAAACCAGTTCTGGCAATACCCTCTTTGCACTGTTTATCGCCTTTGGCAGCCTGATGAATTGCATCAGCTGCTCTAGGGTTTAGTTAAAGACTTATTGCACTGGCTGCTCAAATACCTCAAAGCTAGAAATGTCATGGATCCATTTGACAATCGATTCACATTGGTACCACGATATCAGGGCCTCGAGCGCTTCTCTCAGCCATTCGATTCGATGGAAAGTAGCTCCTGGCAGGGACAAGAGATCTGGGGCATGATCAGAACACTGGGAGTGACTTGCACTCCGATTGTTGACTGCTCCATGGATGACGGGAGAACTGCGGCGGAAACAATCTCTGATGAAATGGTAATGGGAGCAAAGCGGGCATTATGTGAATTCTCTCTACTTGTTCGCCAGCAAGATCACTCTGACCTATCCCTGACAGCCCTAGATGATGCACTGAAGCTATTCTACAAGAAGAAGGGTGCTTTTCGAGAACAGAAAATGTTGAAGTCTGCACAGGCCAAAGTGGATGAACAGTTGGCAAGAGAATCCCATCAGTTAAGAGAACAAAAGATTCATAAAATCCGCACTGCAATGGAGGTTCAGGTGTACGGGGCTGAAAAGGTTACAACAACAAGATGAAGGCAATTGCAGGTGCGCCTGAATAGAGCCCGACAAGCAGCAACCATATGGACAGTTGCTGATCGGCAGAGTGCAAAAGAGCGGTTGGAGCATGAAATCCATCAAGTGACACCTGCTCAACTCAAGCTGTTCGATGAATTTATACCAACATCATGAGCAACAACGATAGCCAGAATTCGGGACTAAGGCAACCGGTCCGTAAAGCATAGTCGCCAAAAAACTTGCTCAAATGAAGAAAGTGGGAGAAAAAGAGGTTTATGGAGTGGGAAATATGTCTGCCGACAAGCGTGTGGATTTTCGGGTCCATCTATGTGATGCTGAGACTGAAGCCACCACCTGGAGTATCACTGATACAGACCGCGTTGCGAATCGGCTGAAGAGAGAGATTTATGGTATCGCTTCAAATGAGCAGATGCGGTTCATGAAGGAATTGTCCATCTGCATGATTGAGTTTGAAGCTTGGTGGAAGGCAATTGGCAGTCAGGAGATCAGGAAAACCATCGAACAGCATGTACTACATTTTGGATATCCAAAAATGCATCTTGTGAGCCATATCTCCGAGACAATTCAGTGAATGGGTTCTGGCAACAATTTCATCACTGAGATTTCTGAGCGGCTACATTTCAGCAATGTGAAAGAGGGATATTGATCTACAAGAAAAGTCAATTACATTCGTCAGATGCTCAAACACAATGATCGGTGTACCAGTCTTGACTATATGGAGGAGACACCATCGCATCATGCCATTCAAGGCTGGTACGATATAGACTCCCCAAATGTTTTCAACCATCTATCCGCTACTGATAAACGGCGAAATACTCCTAGAGCACATCTTCTACCTGTCCAGCATTGTCAGGAAGAGCAATCTTTCCGCCACGTATCACAACAGGTATATCACTGGAGAGAATCCCATGTCTGCGAAGTGTGCAGAAGTATCAAAATAACCTCACTCACAGATGCATCAGAAGATATTGGAATTCCCAACTTTGGAAAGCTATTCCATGCACAAATTGAAGAGGACTGGGGACACAAAGTTTGTGGACTGGTGCTTGGATATGATCAGAATGCACTTAAAGACAGTATATTTATTACACTTCAGAATGGGCTGTTGTACTACAGTCAACCATGTCACTGCCCTACATCTGTTGAGCGTCTGGGACTTGATTGCAAGGTAAAATATACTGATGCCAACCTAGGGATCACGCCAGAATCTCATAACATCTGGGTCCAATATATGGACAGTGACTTCGATAACACCTTCCAAGGCCATGTTCCTTATTTTCCTGTATTATACTTTACCTGCACTCCACCGAATTAGATCCTCCAACTGGAGCAGCGCCTACACGCTGGAAACATGATATCGACCATCTCTAAGAGGTGCAAGAAGACTCAACAATGGATATTACATCCTCAAGCTCAAGAATATGCGGTGGTGATTCCAACAAACTACAAAGATCTGCATGGTTGGGCTGATTGTATTGACGGGTTCATCCGAGTTGCCAAACAGACTGATAAAATGCATATTGTACTTGTCGGAGCAATTGTTGGACCGGCACATTTGGTGCGAGAGAATGCTCCATCAGATAGAATCGATGGCATATGGCTTGTAAATAATCATGTGGATTTAGATACCTACTGGACTGTATATTAAGTTACAATGCATGAATCAAGGTGTGCAGGAGGAAGATAGTTAATTGAATTGTACTATTTGACATAAAAATTATAATAATCACTCCCAGAGAGTATGGCTGCAGGTTTGAGGTGCACCGGAATAGTCTTGTAGATGCGGCAAATACTCCCAATTGCTCCCAAATTTGCACCTTCTAATATTGTGATTTGGTAGCATTTTGAAGACAACTATACACTCTTCAGGATATTCTTGTATTCTGTTCCACAACTTCCGGAGCATTGAGAAGCACCGGTGAAGTAGTCTCGGAGCACCTGGGAGCACATCGCTTTGCATTCAGCCTATCTGGGAGCATCTGGGAGCATCTGGAAGCATCAGTGCAGCTGTTCAGAGTGGCTGAGTCGTTCAGTTATGACTTCCAAACAATTTTACATTGTGCTGATGCTCCCGCGACACCTCCTCCCCGAGCTACTGCCTCCAGGTGCTCCAATCTCGATTGCTCATGGCCTCCAAGAGCAACTCCAGACCCAGCCAATTGCGGTCTCCGAGTTCGCATGATAATGGCGTCCAAGTGCATCTTCACACTCGCTTGATCACGGCCTGCAAGTTCGCACGATCATGGCCTTCCAAGTGCATCTGCGAACTGGCTCGATTACAGCCTCAAAGTGCATCTCCCAACTGATTTATCACAGCCTCCGAGGGCATCTCTGATCTCACTCCATCAAGTCCTCCCAGTGCATCACTAAATGCACTCCATCAAGGCCTCCAAGGGCATCTCTAAGTTTACACAATCACGGTGTAGTGTAACACCGGAGTTAGAAGGCCAAGAGACTATCAATGAAACTCTGCCGCACCTCTCATGGCATCTGAAGGGGATTTGTGAGAAAGAAGGGATCTGGCTTGAGGACCATGGAGAGAGAGTGAGAGGATATGAAGGGGTACCCAGCCATGAGGAACGACACAAATCGGGTGGATCAATAAAGGCTCGGCAAGAGTCCGTGAGAGACTACCCAAATTGCGTGAATCTACCAAAGCTTGGCAAGAGTGAGTGGGACCAAGAGCTGGGAAAGGTAGAGTGTGTATTTCTTATAATGAGATGATGTCTATTTACCCCGGAGTCTCCCAAATATTTACTCCCCATTGCTCAGTCTATCTCTGTTCTCCCTTCATCTCCGTATGCCGCCCCCAGTTGCTCACTTAGTCTTTGTTATCCCTGTATGTCTGTATGGCAGCCGCCGGCTACCCCCTGCTACACTGAATGGTGGTGGTGGAGAGACATGGATTTCAATCCCACCACAACAGCCTCCAAGTGCATCTCTAAGTTCTCTCAATTGGAGTCTCCAAGTGCTCCTCTGATTACCCTGGAGTACTGTGTGCAGCCAGATTGACTGTCTGTATATAGATACAGACATAGATAATACATCCCATATTATGATGTAGTGAATCTTGTGACTGTAACAAAGACAAATATGATAGATGAAACACCTTGTGTTATGACACCCTTAGCACCACTGCTGTGAGAATACAGCACCAAGTCTCCAGCAGAGCTGTGCAGAGGTCTCAGCCGCTCCAAAATGTGACTATCCTATAAGTCAAATCTCGTAGCATCCTGAATGCGCCTCCATAACTGCAGGTGTTTCCAGAAGCAGCTGAGAATGCTCTTGCAGAGTCTGAGAGCACTTTGCTTTGCTCCAGGGGGGCCTGGGAGCATCTGGAAGTACTTAGAAGCACTGGTGAGGTGGACCGGAGTGTCTGGGAGGTTTGTGTGTAGCTTCCAGTCCGATTCACAATTTGCTGATGTATAGCTCACAGGATACACCTTTGGAAATGAACGATGTATTACAAGCTGTTCGATAATTTTCTGGAGATCTAGAATTTGTTATGCCTTCTACTGAACTACAAACTCAATTGAGCAGATGGAGAATTCCCTCTTAAACCACTCCAGATCATTCGAAGTGATGCTATAAATCCCTTACTCCAGACAATCTGTAACATAGTCCATCTTAGTAGTACTGCAGGTCGTGGCTAATGTCACACCAGCAGAGAGATGGAACAGAACATCTACATTCATGTTGGTACTCATGCTCGCTGTTCTGTTAATTCTGTTGGCTCCCAGAGTGTTCATTTGCAGAAGATTTTTGTTAACTATGCTTCATTGACATATTAGTATACACCAAATTTCTGCCAATAATTGTTGTTTATGATATTGGCATAATATATCAAAACAATTGCATTTCACTGGTGTCACCTTATGGATTTTGCCCTCCAATCGGTTGGTTTCCTTCTGTTGATCAGCATTTGACACATTTCGTTGTCACATATGTGTGGGCTACTTTCGATGTAATCATCACATTGGTTGGTTCAGGGTCGAACATGGCAGTGCTACATGCACTTTAGTTCTGGTGCATGTGTTAATTCAACTTAGCGAGAGTCAGTGAGTATTGCTTAATACAGAGATTCAGTGTAGCGGATATGGTACCATAGGTTATGGGTCCAGGCACTTTGCTGATTTGACACACTTGCCTCAGATGAAGAATTCAAATTTTCAGTCTCAGAGGAGTACCAACAGACTGGACATGTGTACGCATGACAAGATAGCCGAATCAACAGCAATCTCAGTTATGAAGTTAGATGGTACAGACAACAAGAGCTGGAGTTTCGAAATTGAAATACTCTCAGTGCAGAAGCAGGTTCTCGGTATTGTTGTCTGTACAGAGGAAGCACTGGATGGACAGCACATGACAGAGTGTAAAGCCGGCAAAAGGCAGCATGGAATCGCACAGTTGACAATTCTCCACGTGATGGAAAGATGATTACCGCAGCGGTATGATATTCAGCAATATGTGAAGGCACTCTCGAATCAGTTGCAGGAGGACTAAGAGTCATAGGTGAAGCTGATTGTTTGGGCTTTGCGAGATGGGATGTTAGCTGTGAGGTTAGGTGGTTGTGAGAATGTGCAGGAATATGCATCAAGGATCAAGGGGTAAGTGAACGATTTCCACCTCTGTGCCAACTCAGACAGTTCAACTGGTGGATGTGGTTCAATGCCAAAGGGTGAGCACACCTATTACCTGATGAAGAGTAAACCTAAGAATCATGATTGGAGGTGTGTCAGCCAGTGGATGTACGACAAGATAGATTTACTGGCCGACACACTGGAGGAGGTAATTGTGAAGATAAAAGCCCACAAAGTGCACTGACAGCAGGAATTCAACTTGGAAAGCATCAAATTGCTGGCAATGGATAAGACATGGACATAGAGCAAGATGCAGAATTCAAAGCAGATTCGACCTTCCCGGAAGTCCCGTGATAGTGGCAGTGAGAGTAATGGTAGCAGTGTGGAACATCAGAAGCATGTGAGTTGCGGCATCATTTAGAGGGATACTCAGAAATGCTAAAGATGCCATAAGGTAGGGCACATTGCAAGGTATTGTTGAAGCAATGCAGTAGTGGACAGTGTTGTACTTACAGAGACAGTGGCAGCAATGAAAACTGCAAATATGAACTATTGGATGATACTTACAAATGAAAGAGTCTATAGAAGGAGAGCTGGTACTTCGATTGTACCGCCACAACTCATATACATACAGATTGGCGAATGATGGACCAGTACAAAGAGTATCCCCTGAGTGCAGAGTGGGAGATTTGTGACTTTGCTGGTAGGGTATCAGGCAATGCAATTGGATAAGGAGATGTACGATTGAGACTTTGGCTACCAGGGGGCCATTGCCACAATTATAAAGTTGTTTTGAGATATGCCTTGCATGTGGATGGAACACATAACTTGCTGTAACAATTGCAGCTAATGGATCGGGGGTTGCAGAATGTGCCTGTCAACAGCTCAGCGATCAAAATATATGACCCAGCACTGGCTGAGAGTACGGGTCGAGGTGGAGAATATATTGTAGGCGTGGCATGCCAGATTGGAGGGTGATTAAAGTTGGATGTGAAGGATGCAAGAAAGAGATATGGAGCGAGAGAATAGGATCTCCAGGGACTGTTGATTGCTTCGGAGGAGCTCTAGATACAGTTGATTGTTTCCGAATAATTCTGGGTTTTGTGTCATATGGAAGGAGCTTCAGGCAACGCTCTATGTTCGTTTTGATTGGATTTTGATACTTACAGTCATGATACCGCCCTGGAGGAATGTGGGGGAGGATTTGAGTACTGTCATCAGGTGGGTTGGTTCAGAATTGAGTGCGGCGGAGCCATATACATTATAGTTCTTGTGTATTTGTCAATCAGACTTAGCAAGAGTTAGTGTGTGTAATGCAATAGAGAGATTCAGCACAGCGGACACCATTCAACAACATATTCGGCAATATTCTGGACTACATGAAAATGCCTACATTTCGTTGTAGTAATCTTTGCAGCCCCCATACACAAGGACCTCCATTGCAGAATGAAGTTTTGAATGTTTTGTTTCCTGTGATGATGAGATTGTATTGCCAACTGTATGTAAACTTTGGCCTTGACAAACTTTAACAATGTCTGTTATCGAAAAACACCTTCGTTTGGTAATATTTGTGTTAGTGAATCATCTAGTGGTTTGAACGATAGATTGGAGTTATCTTGTTGGCTAATACGCAGACAGAATTGACATAGTGTCTATACTGCTTCCACTACCATTTCATCCAAGGTAATTTGTGCTGCTGATATTCTGTCATCTTTGTAGCAGACAAGAATTGGAGTACAGTTCACTGCCAGTGTTCAGATGATTCCATGGATCTCCTTTCCTTGCCTGGTGCCAAATTTTGAATGAATTGAACACTTTATGAAATTTCTGATGACTGAGATATCATGGTAGCAATGTGAGTGGATTGTCAACTTAAGTCGGTACGTTGCCAACATTCACGGATTTAAACAGCCAGTTGATTATGTCCATAACTGATCCCAGCAGCAGCTAATTCAATGCATCAGGCTGCGAATGCAGATAGATATCACTGAGAGGGTATTACCAGAACTGATTGTGGACTGAGTGAAAATGTCAAGTATGTTGAAAATCAATATTAGTTTTCTCAAGAGGTTCAGAGTTCATATGGTAATCTTCTGAGCTCCTATCCGGGCAAAACGTTGATTGCTGGATCAGCCCACTTTCAGCAATTTCGCACATTAGGCATGAGCTATATGATACTTGGGTATCCATGACATGATCTGGATAATCCCTGACCCCAGCAGTAAACAGAAGATAATGCTGTTGTCAGCATCCGTCAGCCTAGTCCCATTTGCAGGATGGACCAGATTTGTCAAGATTTCTGGGTGGGTACAACACAGTTCCAACTGCATCGTGCCAGGCTTTTTCAGTGTTTTTGCCACATTTTGAGGGATATGTGATAAACCCCACAAGACTGTTAGAGCACTTTTCAGGAATCCAGCACATATGCTGTTGAATAGTACCAGTGGTGAAAATTGGGGGCCAGGTATGCTGATTGCCTGAATAATTTGAAAAGTAAGTCTTATAAGATTTGTAGAGGACTGGCATAATCATTGCCCTGGCAGGAAATTGATACTGTGCATTCTACCACCAATTGGCTATATTTGGTTTGCTGGATATTCAATCACTGTGCTGGTGAGTGAGCAGCACCGGTTCACCATTGTGGTGTTCCTCAAATGGGGCAGCTGTCAACAGGAACTCGATACATTCAAATGTATACCTGAAGAATGATATTCTGTACAGATGTGAATTTTGTTTCATCCGATCGTTATCACTGAGCTCAAAAGTGAAGTCAGAGTGGAGTTTGTGTAGAGCATCTGCAGATTGGAATTATATGATTTTGACCATGTCCAGTCCACACCTCAGATGTTGGTCTATCAAGATTTTTTGTTTCCTGGCTACACAGTTCGGGCCGTTGAATGTTATGTCTGGACTGAAATGGATGCCTAGGATCCCATTGTTCTAAGTACCTGTAATGGTTGATGTATAATCCAGTTTCTTTATGATAGACTGTTTGTTTCACATTATCCACTCCAACTACTTTCCTCTGAGCCTGTGTCTTTGTTGGATCAGGGGAATTGGTCAGATCTGGCTTCTGGAAGTCAATAATTTGTTCATCAGAAGAATATTAGAGGGGTGGTTTATCTGCTATATTGTCTACGGGTAGATCACTTTTTGAATCTGAACAGCTCATTGATGGCAACTCAGGAGAACTTACTATAGTCAAAGTATGTTGGCTTAGGTCAATCGCAGTTTGCAGGCAGTAAAATCCCATCGGGTAATAGCCCTCAATTCATCCATATTGGGTGATATTGTAATCAGTGGGCCTCCAGTTGGTTATGATTGAATTATTTCGCTTTCCTGATATACCATTAAACAGCTATCTGGCAAGTGTTGACAGTATTCAACAGATTGTTACTATATGTATTCGGATGCAATTCGATATTACTTCAGGGAGCCTTGGTCATGTTGCTGAATTGGGGCCTCATGAATCCTGGTTTGGAAGCGAGCAAGTTCAGGTTAGTGTATCACAGATTCAATAGCAGTAAACCCTGCCAAATGTGAGGGTGGGGTAAAACAAAGTCACCTTATAATCAGTATTCTTCACATGCTAGAATATGAATTATATTCTGCAGAATGGTAATGCACTTCTTCTGCTGTAAATTGTTAGAATAGAGGACAACAATTCTTATGTTATTACAGCAATGCACTGATCTGTCTGTCGTCAAGTGTAATCAGCACCATCGGCCTTCATCATTGTGACTATGTAATTTGCATATACCTAAACTGATGCTTGCATGCAGCTGACAATGACTATTGATTGTCTTAATGCATTGAATAGGTGAGTTCCTAGCTTACCTGATTTCCAGCTGTGTGATCATTGAAAATGAATAGGCTTGTAGGATGTTTGCTTATGTAATAATCCTTGACCTGTATGTGGACCTTGGGGAGATGAATGAAATTTCCACAAGGAACACAAAAGGAAGTGATTACTGTTGCTGCTCAACATACAGGTCTTAAATTGAATCATGTTTCAGGTTGTACACACACTGTGTATATGCAGAATCTGCAGTCATGCTAACGTTGAAACTCAATGTAGTTCTTATTGGGTACCTAGAGATCCCATATCAGATAACTTCTAAAACCATCACAGTTATGAACTGAACACAGGTGAGCTTCTATCCACAATTCAAGTTTAGCATTTGAAGCATATAACTCAGGAAAGCAGATTGCGTGTATATGAGCTTTCAATTTCCGAAGCCAGGTTTCATGGATTAATGATACAGTGGTCCACCACAGTACATGATAACAAAATGGGGAATTCATTCTGCCGACGGTCACTTCAAATTAAAATTCAGTCCATTATAATCCAATATTAATCCAGATTTGATATCGATTGTATATTCTGTTGACCACCAATTGTTGTTCACTAAGTGTGTCAACAAAATGATCCCCCCTGAAGACATCCAATATGGCACCCCTGGGTTGTCTATTTGGCTTGCAATAATGCCCTGATGACAATTTGGTATTACTAGATAATAGTTTTGCAAATGCCCATAATATAGAAAGTGGATTTGTGAAACTCACCAATCAGTTTCATCGGCTGTCTGCAAATGGTTACCCTTCTTCACAAGAGCCATATCTAGTTGCATTTCAGTTCTAATACCATCTGCTATTCAACATGACACCTAGTTTGTAACTAAGAGCCAGTGCAGGGCAACGAATGAAATATCATGGGCCACTATTGCAAGGATATGATATCGTCGAAGACAGTTATGGTGGACATCAAATGCTTCCCTCCACAGCTCAAAAAGCAACGTGATCATCTGGTTGTGTCCATCAAATACCTCCAGCGCCTCCAAGAAATTGTCTAGTCAAGAGGCCGATAGGATTATGCTCTACTCGACCAGATCCTCCTTCCAGAACATGTGGGATACTGCCCCTAAGACTCCCAACCAAATCGATGCAACTGGTAGCAGAACGATGACAAACTGATATTGCATGGATTGTGAACTTGTACCCTTTCGAGTGTGTTTCTACGCGGAATATGATTATGATGATGAGAGAAATGATTCATCGAGCCTTGGGGGTACAGAGGGCACAACTCAATTCAGCCCGAAGCCAATCGAGATCTACTGGAAGCAAGTTGCCACAAGGACTGGGCAGCCGAACTGAATTGTGTCGAATGAGGGAAAGAAAGTATGAGTTGCTTCGTTTCTGAAGAAAAAACTTTCGGGGAGTATCTGTGATTTGTATCATTTTGAACAGCTTTGAGCTGGATCTGTGTACTAGATCAGTGCAGCTGCAGATCTGTAGATGACATTTGAAAACTGGCTGCATTTGGTAATTATTGATAATGCCAAATAGATTCAGTAACAGTGGATTGAGATGATTTTGAAGAAATGTTCAAGCACGATTTGGGGGATATAGAAAGAGGAAGTCAAGGCAATGTGCAACTGGTACCGGATTTGGGAGAGCACACAGGGTAATGGGCATGATGCATCCTCGCTGTGTAGCCAATTACAACTTTCAGGGTTGTTATTCACTTGTTGTCAAACATTGACAGTAAATCACCCAAATAACTACAAGCCATGTACATAGATGTTAGGCACAGAGAGGAGCTGATTAATTTTGTCAACAAATCTGAAAATTAGAAAGTGCCATTCAGTCTAGGAGTGATGTTCAAGTGCACCTTGGAAGAAGAAGAATTGGATGAAGAGTATATGGGGTAATATGCAGATGGGCAACTGATGAATGTCCCCTTATATGACCATATTTGGCTCAACTGTTCTCTTTCAAATACTATCAAGTTGACACCAAAACACAATGTGAACAGAGAATAGGTTGAAATGAGGATTCGGATGAGATAATTAGACTGGCGAAGGTAACTTCTCATACTCTTGGTCAGGCTAGATATGTGCAACTGCCAATATATGTACTTATAGACTTCAGAGAGTTCTGAGATGCATGGAAGAGTAGAGGGAGAGGAGGATGGTTGGCAACAGAATGGGGGTTGTACCAATGTAAGTTCTGATAGAGAGAAAAGAAGTGACTATATTCCACACATATTTATTCATTCCAAAGCTTCAATGTGGATTACCTAACAGCTCAAAGAATGTAAGGAGTGTGAGAGTTTGAGCCCATCTGTGAATGTTGCCTTGCAGCAACTGTAAGAGGTCATTGAGGATAAACAACAAACAGATGCAGGTTCTAGGGAGGCTCGGGAGTAAGTGGATGGTGAGGAGGTTCTTGATCCAGATAAATCTAGTCCACTATTGAACACAGTTTTCAAACCAATTCACAATGAATTTGAACATGAGTGTGATGATCAGGCAGTGGCGCTGCTGAATGCCTGGCCGATAATGCAATCATAAAATGGCCAAGTTCCTGGCAACAAGTATTCACTTCCAGCCTTACCTGGAATCAACTTTCTGGGGCACTACGTTGGGGCAACTTGGGTCATAGTGGGGAGATGTAATTGGAATTTCGATATGCCAGACACACTGGTGGCACATACACATGGTCTACGAATGCCATCTACATCAGTATCAGTGGCAAACATAAGCAAATTGCTTACTAAGAAGGTTGTTGTGGAGTTGTGCATGTCAATTTTGTGGGGGTATCCCATGGCCGAAAGGGTCAATTGGGCTGAGAACAACTTTTACAGATTTATCGGTTAAATGCAAGAGTGATAAGAATTGAAACCACTGACTTCAGTGTCCCGCCACCATTTTTTGATCCGGACAACTCCACCACTGGCGCATCCAGCGCATACTATTGCCCTTGAACCATCCTGGGAGTCAAAATGCCCAGAGTTGCAGAGACAGGCAACAGTGATATTGACAAGAGGATGTATGAGTCTGATTTCAAACTTGCAGCATTGTTGGATACAGAAAATGTAAAAGTCACCTGTGGGGATCTGAGTACCATGATTGAGAAGCAGAAACACTGATGGAATAGCCATGTTGTTTTATAAAATACCTTGACATACACTGCAAAACCACTAAGCAACACCTAACTCACAAAACATTTGACGGAGTTTTGGGATGTTTGATAAGTGTCTTCCATATAACACAAACCACAGTGTGGGCAGGCTATCCACTATGAATGCTAGAATTGGTTTCAAGCTTCCAGTCACAGCAACGCCGGAATTTTAGTTACTCTGTGACTGGTGTAACCAGACGATATGGCAGTTTTCAGAAGCACCCCAAGACAAAGAGTATGATACTGAGATGGACACACATGTGGCAGAGGCATTGTATTCTGCAGTGAACTGATTAATGCATGCCATCAGGACTGGGATCCTTAGAGCACAATAGGATGTAATGAACCTGATGATACAAATTGCAAATCCTTGGAGGATCAGGAGGCAGTCTGGATGGAATCCAGCAGATGGGCAACTATTCATTTAGATTCTGATGGAGAATGCACCCCTCATTGGTCTACTGTGGACCTAGGAAGTGTAATGACAACTGTGGACCTTTGTGGAAAGAGACAAATGGTGAGATGCTTCAGAAGAATGGAGGGTTCATAGATGGTGGCAAGCACGTTTCTGCTTAGGTTGGGTGATTCAAAGGATTGCAACCACATCCCAGGGAAATGATATAATGATCAGTGACTTGATACTTAGGTGGATTTTCCAATTTTCCGATGGGTTAAAGAGATATCTTTTCCGATGCTGATCAGTGAACATGTAGAGAATTCTGAATAAAACCAAGAGAAAGCATAAACTGCGGTGCTCCTTCATGAACTAGAAAGATATCAAAATGCTCTCCTTGGTACACCTCCTCAACAAATGGTTTTACTTTTTTGTCCACTTAAAGGCCAGGTTTGGCATTTAATGTGGAGTCTAAGGACATATCTAGTGGATTGTGTGGATATATTCCAAAGGTATGTGAAAATGGACAGCAATAAAGGTGCCAAAATGCACCTCAAATTCCGGGATACATAAAGCCACTATGTGATCGTAACTACACACAATGTGGGCAGAACAGACCTCAATCCTAGAGCTTGGAACCATGTGGTAATAACCTAGAAGATTTTGTTATTGAATTAACAGCAGCAGGAAATTACATGGGATATACAGCTGGGACAAAAGAGAGTTCCATATAAATGGCGATTCAATACTGGTCCTGGTGGGTGTTATAATCAAGCAAGGGGTCTCCACCAATCCTCTAGAGCGGCCCATATGGAAGGACTGCATGGTCTAATGAATGAACTGATGTAAAGGCATATGACTGTGTGTGGCCTTGTATGATGGTATATCAGTGGATACGGTTGCAAACGTGGATGTCAATGTTCTAGAGCATTATACAGTTAGTTAAAGTAGGATCATCACTAGGGATGTAATGCTTGTGGCATGCCAACGATATACAGTGGGTGTTACCGTGCCCTGGACTGTTAGGTGTTCTCTCTTATCAGCGGTAATGATACATGAATGGATTGCAGCAAATACATGTGACCAATCATGTTAAACATGAAGTCATATGCAAAACACCTACTTGTGGAACATCATCATGGTTGTCAACCGAGTGATCTTTAGCGGGATTACACTTGGGCCGCATGTCGATCAATTGGTGACAAACGTGTCTGCACTTGCGAAGTCACGTTTGAAGACGCCATTTTGTCGCCATTACTGGGATGTGAAAAACCATCAGCAGTGCGCATGAAAGTTATTGACCACACCTACTATATCTTATCTAGCAGGACAACACACAGTTAAGTTGCGTCTACGCAGAGTTACATGTGCAGCAGATGATAACGCATTATTCTAGTAAGTGGGAGCTGCAAGCTTATGCGCAAAGCGGCAGGAACAACTTGCGGCACACCCCGGTCCACAGAAGGTCGTAACCTGAGAATGCGGTGTCTGCAGGATTAATGACATTGGCTGAAGATAAGAGGCCGGGAGCAATCCCTGCTCGTTGGTTTGAGTTGGTATGCATTGCAACGCCATGCGCGTTTCTTAGTCTATGTTGGCAGAGTATCAGTTGGTCGCCGATTAAAACCCTTACGCAATGCTCAATAGCCAAATCACAAGGAGAGGCAATTTATAGTGAAAAGCTATTAAAAATATATTGCAATAAGCACTGATAAGACTATGAGTTGTCAGATGTTCCAACTACTGCACAAATGGGATGCGAGATGTCTAAGTTGAAGTTGTGAGTTGTCATATTAGTGCGTTTGATATCATGACATGCGTATGGCCCATAGTGGGGGCGTCATGCCTTGAAGCCACTGATGCATGAACACGATAACCTTGAGGGAATTTGTGGCACTATCAATGAGTCACTTAAGTTGATCTCGGCAATAAGCTACCAAGCAAACGATGTGTCATGGTGGTAAATCAAAGGCCAGCATGACCTGAGGTTCCGACTATATAAGAACTCACATTGTCCCCGACAATGAGAAGATCCAAGCTCTAGCAGCGATCCCAAGTCAGACATTACAAGTGAAGAACACCTTAAAATATTATTAAGATTTCTATCTACAACACTTCACCATTACTTCCCTATTCCACTTACCTGAATATTCACTATCTGTGTTCATTCAAATTGACACCGTCTCAATACGCACATCAACAGGTCGTCGCAACTATCAGTGATCAAATTCAATTGTTCAATGAGTGGCATTCAACCCACATCTCCTAAGATCTTTCATACTTCGCGATTCCACTACGTATCGGATACAAGGTTCACCGGTACATCACTGCAGGCTTGTTACCCGTTGAAGAGTTCAGCGAAGAGTGACTCTGAACAGACGAGATCGAGTCGTGAGCTCTTACTAGTGGAACTGGATAAGAGGTTGAGGCTTGGGAAAGACGAGGAACTTGATAAGGGCAATTTTATTAAGATAGCCCGCTTTATTTAGTTCAATAACTGTTGTATTGAGTATTGCGCATAAATATCCCTGTAACATGGACAAATCACGTGCAGCTGTACTGTTATAACTGAACATCACCACATTTGTGATTTACCCAAATCCTGAGTCTCATGTGGACAGTATGAAGTACCTGACTGAGAAAGGAGAGAAGTTGTGGTCATATCGAAATAATCGTTTCAGAATATCAAGACCGTGAAATCATAGTACCTCTGTTTAAATAGTCATCCAATGCAATCTGATAGACCGATACAAACTGTCAAACATCATTGTTTGTAAGACACTCCCCATAATGAATCAATCATTTCTCTGTTATTTTGAAGTGAATCAACTATTGATGTTGGAATAGTTGTTTCTGACATTGTCCTGGTAAGTGACAGATATCTTTCGTGTCGATCCTATGGAGTGATCAGTTTTACTTAAAGTCAATTTGATCTGCACTTGTTTTGTCAAGTGAAACAAACTAGGCTGCATCTTAAAATCTAGTCAGTAAAGTTATCGGTGTACTGAGGAAATGGTGGATAGCCTTGATAGATAGTTTCTGCCGGTGCTGGCTGTCTAATTGATCTTTGACACGGAAAAATATTGGTTATCGGGACAAGGTAGAAAATTTCCAAGCCACAGACTACATTTTGTAGTTTCAAGACTCTCCTCATTTCATCAAAATTCATCAGAGTGAAATTATGATATTTGATTCAGCAACCTGGTAGCAATAATTCATCAATAACATTTTGAGGTATATCAGAATCTTAAAGTCTGGTATGTAATTTGAAATCCAAGAAATGAAATGAATATACCTTGGTACACTCAGATAGACTGCAGATTCCATCAATGAGTAAAGTATTGTGATGATAGCTAGAGCATGGTATATTTTCCAATCTCAATTTGCAATAGACACTGTCCCGATGATATTCAGAACCTGTCGCAAAATAATCGTACTGCCTTCGATATTTGTGGCAAAACTACAGCATTCGCTTCCGTATGATTGAAGCTCAGACAGCCATCAAGTCTGCAACCCTGAGAGATGAAAGATGAGATATGGCATGGGTATTCATGAGTAAGCACATAGCTGTATTCCCCAGTAATTTAAAGAATATAATTTCATTTCATGTTCCTGTTAGATGCTGCAATCCAGACAAGTTATATGTTTTTGGATCTGAATGAAGCCAACATTGGGAACTTGCGATTCATTCTTCAGATCTGGTTCCAGCCCAGGCATGCCTTAGAGTGGCCTAACAGCAACCAAAGTGAATGAACCCAGTTCGTTGTGTACTGTTCATTTTTCATTTGCTCAATACCAGCATCATTTGTTCAACCTTGATGGCCATTCAGTCATCAGAGGCAGTGCACACACATTGCAATGTGTCGACCCAGTACACATTCATATACCGGCAGCATATTCCACCTGGCCACTGCAATAATCCTATGAAGTAATGCTTGATTGGTATATCAGGGCTGCTTTAGGAATGTCTTGACTGTTAAGCTTGGTATCAAGTTGTCCATTGGAGTAAGATAGCCACTGCACAAAAAAACAGAAATGCACAACCCCAAAAAGTCAGTAACATCACTTGACTCAATATTGACAAAGTAGTGTGATTGGACATACAGTTCCAAATTCTAAAATAGCATCTGTAAATTGGGGCTCTTTCAACAAAGCTTGTCCATGAATGCAAGAATCTCAGAAGTCAGATTCTTCTCAGCAACTCTGCAGATGACTGGTAACTCCCACTCACCCCATGTACTGCACATACTGAATCAGGTCCAAATTCTTAATCTGTTTATTGTAGAATGAACTGGTTGCAAACAAGATGTATATTTGGGCCGCCAAAATCAGTTTCTGAAAATTGATTATGTGATCTGATTTCAATCAAGAGAGTTGGAAGAGAGACCCTTGAAAGGCAGCCTCTGCTCAGTGATTCAGTAGGTGATTAGCCACCTCCCACACAACACATATTTAGAATAACTTAACTTCATGATGAATTGTAAACTGACTTATCCAGTTTCTGCTAACTATTCATAGTGCGAGATTGGATGCAGATCAGGTTGTCATGAAGGCATGAGTCGAGAAAAGACACATTTGAAGTGTGCAATCAATCGTCAAAGTAAGGCAAGTCTGCAATCTCAGCAATTGCATTGAATTCTGTACGTAGATTCAAATCTCCGCATATTTCAATTCCCTGGAACTGCATGCACTCTGTCCTCTGCTGGCTGTCAGATGATGTCTTACTATGGATTTAAACAATCATATAGCTTTCAACCGTGACATGAATTTTTGGTCAACATTGCAGCAGTGGGACTTCTAATCAATTTGTATCATATTGATGGGTGATTTATACTACATAATCGACACAAAATCTGAATGTGAGTAAGTATTTCTTATTCATTTGCTAGCAATCTTGTTGTTGACAACAGCTTGAAAGAATATGCTTACCCATGAATCATCATGATACCTTACTATTCATTCTCCATGCTTGTATCCCTCCTCTGTGCACTAAATATCTGACTTATACATTAACTGCAATTGTCTCGCTATGGTATTCTGTAGACCCAATTCAGACTAACACTTGAGATGCAGATTATGTCCAAAATATTATGTTCGTGACCCGTAACATCACTACAATATCCAAATGCAATAGAATATTTTGAAAATATGAATGTCCTTCCAATAGATGTACCATATACAGAGATTCAGATTTCTCCCCCATTGATAACATACTCAGGTTGAATCCTTCAAACTCACCAATCACTGTCATGGTGCAATACCTATCTGGTACTGCAGTTTCTTGATGCTGCAACAATTTCACACCATGTTGGCATACACTTACAGTTGCACACACAAGATCTTCATTTTGAGATGTCATATACAGCAGCACGTATTCTCTTTCAAGTTCTCAGTGCACCAGTTCACTAACAACTATAGTTGCTCATTGTCACAACTCATATTCAAGTCACAAGTTCTTTGGAAGTATCAGGTTATATTGAATCATTGTTGAACATCCTTAAATCTTTCACAACAAGTAATTCTAGATTAATGTCTGCTCAAACTGCCATTAAGGCTTGCACCAACTTCGAATTCTGGCATTCACAGCGTTCTTCATAGAAATAATGAACCTTGCGTTTGAGATTTGGACTCCATCTATGCCGGTGCTCGTGGCACTGTCTGAAGCCCAACACTGGAATGCCATCCTCAATATACATATGAACCTTAGAAGTCTTCTTGCCTGCACCCTGCCAAAGTGTGCCTCAGGTCACACTCTACAACTGGACAAGTGACCGTATGCAACTTGAAACTCCGAGAGACGCTACTCTTGGGCCTGTAATTCGTAGCTGAATTGACCCATGGCACTATGAGGTTCTATTGACGTGTGAGTTGACTAGATTACTCTGATACACAAGTGATTATGGGTGCTTGATACTATACATTATGCTGCATTTAATAAAACTGCCAAACGCACTTCATTGCACAGTCCCAAGTACGCTCTGAAGTACACTCCCAGCCTGCTTGATATATGCTCACAAGTAAGCTCTCAAGATGCCCCCAAGTTCACTCCAAGAAAACTCTCAAGTACACCTCTGAGTATGATCTCATGCACACTCTCATTCATGCATGCAAGGACACTCCGAATTGCACTTGATGGTACACTCCCAGCATGCTTGATTATTCACTCCCAAGTAAGCTCTAAAGATGCTCCCTAGTAAAGTATGAGTATGCTCCCAAGTTCCCCTCCGAGTAAGGTCTCAAGTACCCTCCTGAGCATGTGCTTAATGATGCCCCAATTGTACTGGATGACACACTTCCAGCCTGTATGACTGTGCGCTCCCAACTAACCACTTAAGATGCTCTCAAGCACACACCCAAGCATGCGCTCATGTACACTCCCAATTGCACTTGAGCAAACACTCCCCGCCTGCTTCAGAATATGCTCCATGTGGGCTCTCAAGACCCTCCCAAGTATCCTCCTAGTACGTTCCCAAGTACACCTCCCAGTATGTTGTCCGGTACACTCCCAAGCATACTCTCAAGGACGTTCCTAATTGCACTCGATTGCACACTCCTAGCCTGCTTGGCTCTATGCTTTCAAGTACACTCTCAAGAGGCAAGAGACTCCCAATCTCCTTTCTATATATGCTCCCATATATGCTCCAGGGTGCTCGATGCAGAGACTTGCTGAGTTGCAGGCGCCTGGCCCCGGTAGGTGGTTGGCGGGTGGTGGGTGGCAAACGGTGGCCTAACTGATGAGGTCAGTTGATATCATAGTTCGAACCATATCTTTTGCGCGCCCACTGTCACGAGATCTCAAAATTCCTCACAGTTATATTGTCAACTCTAGTAGTCTTTGATTCTGCAGGAAAGTTAGACAATTGCCTCTTGGGGAAAGCAAATCTCCAAATGAGATTTTCCAGTGCAATTTGCTGCCCACTTCCCACCAATTTTGGCCAGATTTGTTGGTCTTCAGTCCAGGGCTGATGCCAATGGTGATTAATGTGATGGTGATGAAGGCAATGGTGACAAAGATGATGGTGATGTTGGTGATGGTGATGTTGGTGATGGTGATGTTGGTGATGGTGATGTTGGTGATGGTGATGGTGTCAGTGGTCATGATCATAGTATCCAAAACACTTAGAAAAGTAGGCTTGCTACCTCGAGCTAGTATCAAAGCTTCCACAGACTTAGAGCCTTCTGTTAGCCAAAGGTTGCACAAACTCAGAGTATATCATTGGCCAAAAGCTTCCAATGGAAAACTGTACTGCTCCTGTTGTATAGCTTTCTGAAGCATGCTCTGAATTAGTCTCACAAGCAGCCTCTCAAGCAGAGTATACAGCATGCTTCCCAGCAGGCAATCAAGCTGGCTTCAAAGTAAGATCTCAAGTGGCTCTCAAGCACCAGTAGGAAGAATTGCCAGGCTGTAGAGACAGGTATAGGTCATTCTCTGGCCACTAGCCAAATATGGTTCTATAGGCCAACACACACACATCTATGGATTGACTATAGATGACTGCAAACTACGCTTCACACAGCCATGCAGATAAAGCTAACTATGAGTAGTGAGTGTGAGTCGGTGTATGTAGGGCAGGCTATAGTCGATTTGCACATTTGCCAATGTACTCAATGTTGTGGAACATCTTGCAACATTCTTCCTGTTATTCTATTGCATGTAATCTTAAATATACTGCTTATACACTATCTGCTACATTTCCCATCTGCTATCTTGATTTCATCAAATGGAACGTATGCCCAGCCAGGTGACGACTCGCTATGCACAGTAGAATAAAGAAGTACACCGTCAGAGAGCACTTACACTTGTATTCGAGAAAAGAGCCAATCTTCATTTTGCAACACCTGTTTGACTGCATACCCTCTTCCAACCATACCTTGGTGCAATGTATTGGACATGACAACTGACCCTGATTCAATTATTGAAGCAGAATGATAATACCGATCAGGAGATTGGTTTGGGGCACCAGCCATATATATTCCAGTTCTTTTATCATTTTATTCTTCAGACTTTAGTGCTGGTGGCTCCAGCTATGTATTGTGTAAAGTCCGAAAATTCTGCTGGAAACTAGGTTAAAGATCTATTTCCTAAAGATGAATATTGAGGTAAATTATACCCTTCCCCAGCAATAAATTTCAACTGGGTGGCCCCTGCGCTGCACATTCAACACATTGATGAATCACAATATTCCCCCAACCTCTTCGGTGCAACTCCGCTAGGACGGGTGTGCAATGATGTTCATGAATGTGAAAGTGGTACAAGATTATTGAGTATGATAAAGAAGTGGTCTGAGGTGTTGCAATGTCAGATGATATGGCATGGTTGGTTTGATAACAGTTTTTGTTGATGATGAGTAAGATCATGAGCCAAGGTTTGGATGGTACATTGAAGCATGAAGAACTGTTTGGAAATAGCAGATGAATTATATATCAAGGGAAATTGGTTGGAGTTGGAGTGTTTTCTTTTCTTCTCTCTTTATTTGTTTACTTGTATAGCAATGCAATAGAGGATTTTGAAATCAACTTGAATATTCTTGATTGGTTTCTCAACACAAACTTTAAGTATGTGATTTTATCTGATTATATTTCAGTATTTGATATCACTTATGTCTGACTCTATCTGTGATACTCAAATGACTAATACAAAAAACATACTCAACATCAAGTGTGCTTATACCTGTAGACTGGATGTAAGTATTGTTCAGATCCTTGCCACTGTGTCCTATTGGATTTGCCTAGCAGCTAACTGATATTGGATACATATTTGGGACAATTGTGTCAACTATGAACTACAGCTTACCAGGTTTGATAACTGTCAGTATCCATATCCATTACCTTATTTGAATGCAAAAATATAACAACAAATGCAGTTTTCAAACCAACTGGTTTGATCTTGCCAGAAGCCCTTGTATATTGTTCAAACCCAAACCTTTGAACACTTTTAAAAGTATTGATTGAATCCTCCGCAAACTGCAGGAAGCACTTGAGCAGGAATATTGGGAATGATCAGATATCCCATCATCTTGGAAGTTATATTTTACTGTGGCTACCAGAGAAGGCAGTGGAATTGGCAATAACCATCCAGTACATGAAAATCATTGGACTAAGTATTTAGTATTGCAGTTTGGTGGAGTTATTAGCTGTGATCTGGATGAACCTTGTGATTGTAAATAACATGACCATTTAGGGATCCCTTTGACCTGTGGGTACACACCAGCAGCAGCAATAATACTAAAACTGAAAGATATTTCTCTGATTATTGTCACCCCTGCAACACCTGATCCCTGCAACATTGTGCAGTACATTTGGTGCAGGTAGATGTGCCTACTTCGCAGTAATGGCATGACCTTTGAATTGGCAAACCAGTGCGGTGCTGCTATCAGGGGAAATTTGGGAAAAGATAAGAGCATATGTGAATGTGCAGAAAGTCACAATCGGGTTCGAAGATATTTGTAACCAGTTGGCAAAACATCAGAAACCTCTGCTGATGAATACAGAGTACATGGAACCAGCTGAAGTGGTACCCCAGGTGTGTAAACACCCAGCCCAGATTATCTCCATGCAAATGGTGATTACACACTTGACTGCCTCATACTACCTCCCCCCCTCTGCGACAATATGGAGATAGACTCCTGAATATAGTCTCTGAAGCAACAACTGCAAGAAGCAAGTGAATGACTAGCAGTAGCGGGTATGTCTGTGATGCTAAAGGAGGAATTGGTAGTTATGGCACTAAACACGTAAGAATCTGGATTGGATGTCTGTAACCTGGCGATACAATAATCCAATACATTGAAGTTGGCAGCAAGAGTGGCTCCCGCTGCTCCCCAAAGTTGAGAGGACATATGGTAGAATATTCCTGACTCCTTGGGCTTTTCAGGGTCAGATCAATGTCAGTTGAGAGGCTATATTGCACAACTCAGGATGGTTATTCGACACAAGCCTGGAAGCTTCTCTGAAGAACAATCGAAAGTGTGGTACTCATTCAACCACTAGGAAGTGGTAGCATTGGGTCAGATCTTGCCACATGTTTTGTAGGATGTAATGACAGGCCTGGAAGCCCTACCAGCTTTTATACAACTGTTTGAATCTGCTTTCAGGGACCAAGACTAGACAGCCACAGCAGAATGAACAATCCGAGAGATTAAACAAAAACACTCTAAGTTTTCTCAGTACCATGCTGAGGTTCAAGTTAGAGCTGCTAACCTTGTTTCGAACCCTCTAGTGCTTCAAAATGTGCTGTGACAGTGAATATGGGAAGAAATGAAGCGTTACTTTCAATATTACCATATACCTAACAAGCTGTATACGTCCGTTTTGGTGTATCGGAATCAGGACTACCAGATTTGAATGTGACAGGCAGAGTTGGCTACACAGATATCTACATCCAGTATAGCTTTCAGATCATCCCCCAAACTCCTGACTGCTCTGAGGGAGCTGGCATCAGTGCTAGCACACACAGTGGCCGGTTGTACCAGACCAGAACTACTGGATATCAGTGCAGAAAGCAGAAAATATTCACCTGAGAATATGGGCAAAAGGTATGCAGATGGGAGTTGTTGGTACTGTGGTGGGTTTAACCGCTGGTGGCAAAATGTATAGTGGGGAAGAAAGTACAGATGTTTGAAACAGCTATAGCACAGCTGCACAGCAATGGAGCAGGAGAATCTATGGGAGAGTCAGGCAACAAATAGATTAGTTAGAGAATGTTTGCTCTTTGGTTAATTGGAAAAGTTTTGATTTTCATGCCCTAAAATGTTATGGAATTTTGCAATTTTCAATTAGTACAGTGGAAGTGGTTGAAGAATCAATGGAAGGTAAACATTGAATGTAACCTGCACAATAACTTTTGAAAACCATGTGATGCAGATAAATACATTGATGGATTGTGGAGCAACAGGTATTACTTTTATGCATCAAGATGTTTCTTGCCCTGACAAGATACCCCTACCTGAGTTTGAGTAGAAAAGACAAGTTGAACTTATTTATGGGAGACCTATAGAGGTTGGAGGTATTACACATCTTGTGAAAGTACAAATAACAATACAGAATCAAAAGCAACAAATTCCACTGTTTCACATGATATTGGGACATTGTCCAAATGTGTTGCAAATGCCTGGATTGTGATGAGATGATGTTGTGATATAGCTTTCATTGAATATATTAACATTTGGGACACAATATTGCACAACACACTGTCATGATTGACATTGTATGGTACAGAAAGTTTCAGATGATCCACCAGGACCAGGCAATGAAACACCTGGGGAGGTTTTTGAATCCAGGATATGACCATGGAAACTAGTTGGAGGATACATGCTTAAGCTGAGGGTTAGCAACGGTTCCAAACAGCTAGAACGGTTTCAGGTTAGGGTTAGAAGCGGAACCAAATCATGTCAATGGGTCTTTGCACAACAAAAACCAGGACCGTTCCTTTTGGGCCGGTTTGCACCGCAAACGAGCCCGTTGCACACCCGGCGTTTTCGCTCCAATCAGGTGTTGAGGTTCTGATCGCATCACGATATGATCTATACGTGAATGATGCAGTTTTAGGAGCTCTTTCACGTCCTGGTCTCTGATATTGAATCTGAGCAATATTTGTTGGGTAGCTGTTGAACACATGCGATTTGCGCGTGATTTTGAGTGTTATTTCATAGCGACACAATGAATATTCATTGGAGTACAAATTGGACACTAGGGGGTGAAAGAGCTCCCAAAACTGCATCTTTTTCGTATAGACCACCTCATGATACGATAAGAGCTTGAGAATGTAATTGCAGCCACAATTGTACGAACTGCGAAATGGAACTGCAGTCTGGTTCCCACACAGCCAAAAACCACCAGTTTTCGGTCCGGTCTGGGTGAAAACCTGGCGCCAGTCACCTGGTTCGGATCCTTTGGTGGTTTTGGAACATGACCAGGGCTTCGGTTCCGGTTCGAACCCGGACCGACACCAGGTAACCCGAAACCATTGCTAACTCTAATTATGCTCACTGGATTCTCTGGAATATGAACAGTGGAAAATTTTAGATATTCAAGGCATCACTGAATGACCTCAATGCAGCTATTGATGCCCAGGATTTAAAGAAAAGCCAATGGAAGGGGTTGTTCCAAGACAATATCATCAATTCTTCTTGATATTTAGCCAGAATTTAGCTGATTAGCTTCCATGGCGTTGAACAGTCATTGACCATGACATATTGTTGAAGGATGGAGAAACAACCACATGTGCATAATGATATCCAATGCCAAGAGCAGAATTGGTCGGATGGAAGGAATCGTGGGAAATTAATCATAACAAAGGATTATCTGGTAGTCAATGCTACCTTTTGCAGCATCAGTGGCACAGGCGCAGCAACCAGATGTAGAATTCAGGTTCTGTATCATGTATAGGAAGAATTAATAGTGCAATAGTAAAAAGCAGATATCCATTCCGAGAGACTTTGAATGTTCTTTGGGAAGTGACAATATATATGAAGTTTGATATTGATTGGGTTGATAACTTGTTTCAGTTAAAGGAAGGGGATGAGTATAACTTAGCCTTCCAGATGAGTTATGGAGTATTTGAACAGACAGTTATGCAATTTGGATCAATGAATGCTCCTGCAGATTTGCAAAGGTACCTTAACAATGCCATCATGGAAGCCCTGGCTGATTTTGCATCAGCAATACTCAGTTGAAGTTTTGATCGTAAGTAACTCAGAGGAAGAACTTGTCAGTCAAATAAGAAATGGCTTTTGGAAGCAGGGTTGATTTTCAAACTGGGGAAATGCAAGATTAAAAAGGAAATATTTGGGTATCTTGGGTTGATTATTTCAAAGAAGGGAATTTTGATTGACTAGGACATGGTTCTTACTATATGAAATAGGAGTTGAGAATTGAAAACAACAAATGGGAGGTTAAATAATGTGTCTGAAGTTCAACAATCATATGGGTCCTCAAATTCTTATTGACAGTGATTCCTCAATATTCAGAAAAAGCAGAACTCTTTGCAAGACTTACACAGAATGATGAATCTTTGAGGTCAGTCTCTGAACAGCTACTTGCCTTCGCATTCCAGATTACTTCTTTCCCAACAGCCCCAGCACTGTGACATTTCGATTACCAAGGGAAGTGATAATTAACATGAATGCATCCAACTATGTATCTGCAGGTGCTTAGTCAAAATATAATGATGAAGTGGTTGTACATCTGGTAGCATAATTGTCAAAAACCCATTTACTGGTAGAATGTAATTATCATATTTTCAACAAGGAACTTCTGGCAATTATTGAAGCACTAGGGAAGTGGAGACCTCAGTGCTTGGGGGTAGAGTTACCAAAGGTTCCAACCAAGTAGAACGGTTCCGGGTAAGGGTTGGAACCGGGACTGAACAGTCGCAATGGGTTATAACGCATGAACAACCCGGACTGTTGCTTTTGGGCCAGTTCCCACCTCAAAACCCGGCCCTTGCAAGCCAAGGTTTTTCGCTCCAATTGAGTTTTTGAGTTCTGATCGTATTGCGACATGATCTATTTGTGAATTATCCAGTTTTAGGAGCTCTTTCACCTGCTGATCTCCGATTCTGAATCTGAGCAATATTCGTTGACTAACTGTTCACAACCCGCAATTGTGGTGCGATTTTGACTGTTATCACACCGCCACTCAAAGAATATTGATCTGATGGCAACTTGGAGACCAGGGCGTGAAAGAACTCTAGAAATTGCATCTTTTACATATATACCATGTTGTGATGCAATAAGAACTCAAAAACCAAATTGCAGCCAAAACTGTAGGAACTGCAAAATGTAACCACAGTCCAGTTACAACCCGGCCAATAACCACTGATTTTCGGTCTGGTCTGGGTTACAACCCAGCGCTAGTTACTGGGTTCAGTTCATTGGCACTTCCTGACCCAAACCAGGGTCTCAATTCCGGTTCCAACCCGGACCGCAGCCATAACTGTTGCTAACCCCACTTGGGAGTGTTATATCTCTATCCAATTTAACTGATCATAATAGCTTGTAGCATTTTTTGACAAATATAGGGTGGATCCACAGGCAAGCATGATGGTTGGGGTTTGTATCATGGTTCAATTATTGGATGGTATAGCAACCAGGGAAATCAAAATGAAAGGCAAATCCATTGAACAGAAGGCTGGGAGACCTCGCTCAGGAGGGGAATGAAAGGATGAAAAATATGATCCTGGTGGTTCTAAAGCTGTGGAATAAACAGGAAAAATGGGGTTTGTTGGCAGATAGTCCATCTGACAGGAGCCATAATCCTATTTGCAAGGTGTAATCAGAAGAATATTTGACTGACCCATTACCAGGGAAAGTCATTGAAGCTGTATGGAGTGGCTGGAGTATGAAAGAAAGTATGGTGGCAGAATGTACATAGGAAAATAGAAAGTTGAGGAATTAAGGGAAGAGATATATAGGGGAAAGTGAGGGGTTGAGGTTACAATTAACCCGACAATGCCATGAGAGAGCATATGCAGAGTACCCAAGCTAAGCGAAGTCATTTGAACGCCTGGATAGATGGTAGTACAGGAAAGAGATGCAGTTACAGGTGGACTGACATCTACGAAATTGTCATAGCCATTGGAGATCCCCGAGTTCTCATCATTCGATACGTGAATTGCTTCTATACTGCTCTGTTACCGAAAAGGCTTGGGACGATATCGTGTTTGATTTCATGGGTGGGTTATCAAAATGTGAGAGGTTGATGCCATCTAGGCAGTAGTGTATCAACTGTTGAAAATATGACATTTTGTACCCTGTTGTATGACTGTTGACATGCTGGGGTTGGCAGAGCAATTTCTACGGAAACACAAACATCTTCATGGCCTCCTGCACACAGTTAGGTTTGGATAGAAGAGTTCAGATTGCCTCAGTACTCTGCAGACAATTGTGCAACTGCCTCATGTATAGAAAGACAGATGTCCACAACGTTGTATTTCTAGAGTAATGGATACATAGAACATATGAATGCTAGTATGGAACAGTATCTACTGGTGTTTGTGAATCATTAGCAGGATGTTTGCACAAAATGGCAGCCATTGGCCGAGTTTTCAACTAACAATGGGGCATCAGAAATGGCAAAGTACACTCCAATCTTCGCCGTCCAATGGGTAGATCCATATCAGCAATATGTAGTGTTAGAAATGGTTCAGGGTTACCTGGCTATGGTCTGGGCTGCAACTGGAACTGACACCCTGGTGCGGGTAAGGAACTGCCAAGGAATCAAACCAGGTAACTAGCTCTGCGTTGCAACCCGGACCGGATGTGAAACTGCCTGGTTTTTGGCCAGGTCGGAACCGGATGGCAGTTACATTTTGTGGTGCCTACAATGTTGGGTGCAATTATGTTTTCGAGTTCATATTGTATGACAATATGGTATTTACAGCAATGATGCAGTGTTGGGAGCTCTTTCACGCCCAGGTCTCCAATGTGCAATCGGATCGATATTCATTGAGTTCATTTTAAATCACAATGAAGACCACACCCAAATTGCACGTTTTCAACAGCGACTTAACCAATATTGGTTGGATTCAGAATCGGAGACCAGCAGGTGAAAGAGCTCCTAAAACTGGATAGTTCACATATAGACCATGTCGCGATAAAATCAGAACTCAAACACTCAATTGGAGCCAAAAAGTCATGCTTGGAATGGCCGGGTTTTCAGGTGGGACCTGGCCCAAAAGCAATGGTCCGGGTTTTTGATGTTGTAAAACCTGTTGCAATGGTTCCATTCCCGTTCCAACCCTAACCCGAACCGTTCTAGCTGGTTGGGACTGTTGCTAACACTAGCAATATGTATTCCTGCTACTGGGAGCCACTGGGAGTATGTGAAAGTTGTCAGACTGGAAACCCAGGATGCTCAAATTCAGCTGTTGACTGGACCAATGCAGTGGCCTTCAGGTGCACCTGGGAGTGTTGGCAACAAATCTGGCGGTTGGTTGGACTGATGAATTGGCCATTCAGGTACATCTGGGATCTTGGGCAACAAATCTGCAAGGATACCGTAGAACCTGCAACAGTCTCTGGAGCACCTGAAAATGCAGGTGACACACTTGGGAGCCAAATTGCTGCAGGTGCACATGGAAATGGTAGTAACTACTTATTGTTAAATGATATTAAAACTCTTGTATTCAGTTTGTATTCACATCAATGTATCAATATATCAGTGTATCTATTTAGTGATGAATCTATGTAGCCATCCAGCTACACACAGACAATCTCCACTGGCTGCAAGCAGTGCTTTCATGCAATGGGTTGTGTGCCAGAAGCTGGCAATGGAGAAGACTTACAGATGCAATTGGAAGCCCTGACTGAGCAAATTTGGAGATGCACTTCCAGGCTGAGACCAACTGAACTCAGTGATGCACTTGGAGGCTGTGATTAAGCGAGGTTAGAGATACACTTGGATACTATTGTCAAGCAGGTTTGGAGATCCACCCAGAGGTCCTGATAATACAAACTTGGAGACAAAGATTGAGTGAACTTAGAGATGGAATCTGAGGCAGTGATTGCATGAGATTAAAGAAGCACATGGAGGCAATAATTAAGCGAAATTGGAGGAGTACTTGGAGGTGGTGGATTGGAAGGCATGACGGGTGCTGAGACTCTGTTCATCAGTTAGTTAACTTCCTATGGTGGGAACGTGGCAAGTTGTCATTACCATTGTGCTTTCATGGAGAGCTTGCTGGTAGCAGTTGGTCTTGTAGAGAGGCACACTTGAGGCTGCTGCTACATTGAGGGGTGAACTTATAATAGTGAGAATGAAGAGTAAACATTGTATCTTGGGTGGATGTTGCGCTCATTGTATGCTGTACTTGGTGTATGTAGCACTCAGTATATGCTGTACACAGTGTAAGCTGTACTTGGTATACACTGTACTCATTGCATGCTGTACTCAGTGTATGCTGTACTCAGTGAATGCTATACGTGGTGTACGCTGTACTTGGTGTATGCTGTACTTGGTGTATGCTGTACTTGGAGTATGCTGTACTTGCAGTATGCGGTACTTGGTGTATGCTGTACTCAGTGTATGCTGTACTTCATGTATATTGTGCTCGGTGTATGCTGTACATAGTGTAAGTTGTACTTGGTGTCTGCTGTACTTGGTGTATGCTGGACTCGGTGTATGCTGTGCTCGGTGTATGCAGTACTTGGTGTACGCTGTACTCGGTGTATGGTGTACTTGGTGGATGGTTACTTGGTGGATGGTGTACTTGGTGGATGGTATGGATAGTGTATGCTGCACTCAGTGTTAACTAATGATCATGGCATACAGATATTGAGAGGGATGACTTGACTTAGTATTCTGTAGTGATGGTAGAGTTGTGATTGAGTAGGAGAGATTGGGGGATGTAGGCGGGAATGATATGGAGGATATACTGGATGCGGGAAATCAGGGGTACAAGTTACCTGATGAGGTATAGAATACCTCATATTGGTATTCTTACCAGCCAGATTGGGAGTCCAACCTGCTGTGTTGGAACTGGAAACTTGACCTGTGTATGAAATTCTTTCAAGTCACAGTTTCTTATGATGATTTCCCACATCTCCTCTCATCTCGCTCATTTTTGTTCTCAACTCTACCATCCCTTGAGAACAGGTAGTCAAATTATGCTTTTCTATTTCTCCATGCTATAATCATGAGTTAATACCAATTTCAGCACAAACCAAGTAGAGCATATACTGAGTATAGCATCAACTCATTATGGACTGTCTCCTGCTTCCAGCAAGTTTCTCATCTCTCATCTCCTGGCACAGCTTATTGTTGTACTCTACTGACTACATTCCCATGATTACAAGTACAACGATGAATAGAGTTTCAGCAACCATTGTGACTCTCTCCTGATCTAATACCTCTAGATCCACCATCTCCAAGTCCTCCTTCAATTTTGCTCAATTGCTGCCACCCAAGTGCATCTCTGAGTTCACTCGATCTCGACCTCCAAGTGAATCACCTAACCTGCTTAATCATGGCCTCCAAGTTCATGCAATCATGCTTTCCCAGTGTGTGTCCACATCTCTCCATTGACTCATTCATGGACACCAAGTTCACACAATAATGGCCTCCAAGTGCATCTCGAAACCTGTTTGATCATGGCTGCCAGGTGCATCACTCAGTTCACTCAATTTAAGCCTCAATGAACATCTCCAAATATTCCAGATCACAGCCTCCAAGTTCACACAATCATGGCCTCCAAGTGACTCTCCTCATCTCTAAGTTCACTGAACTGCTGCCCCCAAGTTTGCACAAGCATGAGTGCCCAGTGCATCTCCAAACTCACTCAATCAAGGCCTCCTAGTAGACCCCTGAGAATACTCCATCTCAGCCACCAGGTGCAGCTCCAAACTCTCTCGATAACAGCATCCAAGTTAACATCTTCAATAATTCCAAGTGTCTCTCATCATCTGTGACTTTGTTTGAACATGGCCTTGAAGTTTACACAATCATGGCAGCCGAGTGCATCTCCAAATTTGCTCAATCCTGCCCTCCAAGTCTGTGTCTGAGTTGACTCAACCTCAGCCTCCAAGTTAAACACTGAATTTACCCAATCTCAGCCTCAAAGTGCATCTCCAAACTCGCTTGATCATGCTCTCTAAGTTCAAATTGTCATGGCCTCCAAGTGCGTCTCCACATCTCAAGTTCACTCTATCACAGCCTCCATGCTTGTATGATCTTGGTCTCCAAGTTTATCACCAAACTTACAGGATCATGGCCTCAAACTACATTTCTAGGTTCACTCAATCGGCATCTCCACATGATCCTCTGACTGCGCTTGGGTACCATCTGCAGCCAGATTGACCATATGTATCTTTGTAGATACTTTTAGATAGACAATACATACCATAATATTATGTAGCAAATTTTCTTGTGATTGTAACAAAGATGAATATGATAGACAAAATAACTCATGGTTATGAGACCTTAAGAACCACTGTGGCAAGAATACCTCAGCCAGTTAAAAATCTTCCACAGAGCTGTGTGCAGAGGTTACAGGTTATCTTGAAGTCTCCTCCAGACCAGCCCAGAGGTTTCAGTTGTTTCGAAATATGACTATTCTAAAAGTCAAATATGGTAGTATGTTGAATGCACCTCCACATCTACACATGCTGTCAGGAGCAGCTGGGAATTCTCTGGCAGCATCTGAGAGCTCTTTGCTAAGCTCTAGAGGGGTTTGGCAGAATCTGGAATTACTTACGATTACTGGTAAGATTAACTAGACTGTCTGGGAGGGCCACATGTGCCTTCCAGACCAATTTACATTTGGCTGATATAGGAATAACATACTTGGATGCTGTGGAGGAAGGCCACAATTAATGCCCAGTGAATGCCAATACAGTTCAACAGTCAATGCAAAAAATCCATCAAGCATTGTTGAGTTGAGATGAGATGAAGTCACACCATACAGCAGGAGAATTGAACCTTGTCCTGAGCCCTAGCGCAGAATATTCAGAAGGGTAAGAAGGTTTGGGTTGATGCATGACATGTCGGGACAACATAAAGAACATGGAAGCAGATTGGAAATGGTTAAGAAAATATACCGCAATTAGGCAAGTACCCGAATATTGTTTCGAGTTGGGTCTGCCTGGGATGGTATGAATCCATTTGGTTCAACCAGTGTCATTGATAGATTCTGTATTAGAAGATGCGTTAGCAGAGCAATATTCGGAATGCCTTCCCCCAGATCAGGTAGACGGTGAAGAAGAAGATTATGTCTCAAGGGTTGGGGATAGCCAAGTATATAGCAGTCAGTTGCAGTATCTGATTCAGTGGATAGGTAGTAACTCTTTATTGTGGGAACACACTAAGTTTGTTGGCTAGTTAGATGCGGTACAGGAGTTTCATCAACACTACCCCAAAAAACCCAGACTATTGGAATACGCTCCTAGAGGACCTGAATTCATAGCGGGGGGATACTGTCATGTCTCAAGTTGATGAGTGACGGGATCGTATTAAGAAAGCAGTGATACCAGGAATTATGGGATGGGCCTGACATTGATACATGTGGAAGTAATGTGAGATTATCTCATAGTACTGGCAGGATTATTTAGTATCATGAAGAAGTGCTCAGAGGCATTGTGATGTCAGATGATATGGTATGGTTGCATTGATTGGAGCTGTATTGGTGGCGGTAAAGTTCATGTGCAAGGAATAAGATAGTGAATTGAAGTATGAAGAACGATTTGTGAGTACCAGACAAACTGTGTTTAGAGAGAGGTTATTAGGTTTTGGAGGGTTCCTTTTCTTCTCTCTTTACTCATTCTGTTGTATTGTACAGCAATAGACGACTTTGATAACAGCTTCATCATTTCTGTTTGGTTTATCAATAAAAACTTTCAGTTCTGGTCTCTATTCAATTACCTGATAGTTTTCAATATCATCTGTATTCAACTCCACTGAATACAACTTCGACTGTAGCTGACGGCAAAGCACACTAGCCTCTTCTATGTACCTGGTGTCTTTCGCTGGTCTGAGCACAGGTTTTAGCATACAGTTCTGCCCTACATACAATCGCAATAGGTTATGAGCCTGGTGGCCACTGTTCCCGTCTCCATCATCTCATTCTGCACTTTGATGGAAAACAACACTCATTATTGGTAATCAATGAAGGAGATGATTATAACTCACCATAACCTTCAGACAATAATTCATAATGAATGGCTACAATCTAAAAGTTCAGCAACAGAAGTGTAAAATAAATTGAGATGAATTCAAGGCTGCAGCCATTATAATGCTCTGTTGGGATGATCGAGTAGAAAAAAATTTGACAGCATATGAGGTCTAGTGAATCTTAGATAAAGTTTCTGACATATTTTACTATGTAACTGCCTACAACTAGGTAACCACTCAAACTTGTATAGAAAACTCATAAGCTCACTATGATATCCAAAAACACTACACCAAATGTTGTAAGAATAAGTAATTAATTTGTAATGCATTTTCATGCTCTAAAGGCTTATGATGACATTAGAAGATAGTGCAGAACTTATAGGAATCAAAGCTTGTGAATGTTATAAAGTAACTATATACTTATATGATCCATTGTCTGGATCTATAGCACACTTCTGAATATATTACTCTGTACATAATCTTTGTATCTTGTCATGTATTCATGGCACACTGTAATCAAGTTTCATAGTTAGTAGTTACAAGTTACATCTGCTATCTGTCTATTAATTATAATTATGTTACTTTAACAATACTACATATATGTATATATATTCAATTCCACTTATACTTAGTGAATACTAAACTACTTACAATATAAAAACTAAGCTATACTACCAAAGATTATATATTCAACCTGTATAAGTAAAATAACTACTCAAAATGATCATTTTAAATTGATATAATACACAGTGTATAATTATAGTATCTTGTTAGCAAACTATATCAGTTAATACAATCTAGAGCTATTATATACTGAATTAAATATTTTCAACTAGGATATAGTCATACTGTATATCAGGAACAAATACAGCTCCTGTATTACCTTATATTTAATATTTCCATATAATTTATACCTGTTAGTTTGTTAACAAATTCATAAAACTTTAAATTACTATATAGCTATTACTATGGGTACTATCATGAATTGTATGTATTTAAATATCTACTACAATAACAGAATATTATTCAATACATTACTATAACTGGTAATAAGAAGTTATAGCAATTTCAAAATTCTATTAATTTAGGATTTCATACCTTTACTGAGTTCAACTCAAATAATGCTACCAATGATATTGTGTAAAGCTTTCACACAACAGCAACTGAGATTTAATCTGCCAGTCTGCGTAGTACTGTGATTTATTTTCAATGTGACTACTTCAATATGGTATATAACTGGTTAATTACTGTAAAGTTCAAGAGTTCATGATATAATAATTTCAATTTTGACTGTGTACATGATACTATTGCATCTTATAAGTGAGAACCACAACATATGCAAGTAATGTACAATACTGATTAAAATACCAATAAATTGTTGTTAATCTAGCATAATGATTATGTACAATTGTATGATATATCAAAGCAATTATATCATAACTTCAGATATATACGACTATTTTCATGTAGAATCATGCTTGGCTGACAATATATGCAAAGTTTGACTCTTCCACCACTTTAACAATAACTTCTACCACTCCAGAGACGTGATTTCAAATTAACACACTAATACAGTCAAAGGTTTCATTTACCATTGAAAATATATTCCAATCAAGCTGCTAATCCTCGAGTTATGTTCATAAAGTCATGACAATGTGCATATGCCAAAGATAACTTGGTTTGACTTGTTTATTAGCAGTACACAACCTGCCTGAAATAATCAATATCCTTTGTATGAAATTCATGCAATAATACTATATGCTATTCCTCCCCACTATATCATATGAAGTATGACTTTAATCTAGTCTCTGATACATCTTGTTTAATTAATATATGGCTGACAAGAATAGCTCTGATATAGTCTCTGACAATCCCAGCTCTGATATATATAGCTCTGATAAGGGTGGCTCAGTAATATACAGTGTTGACATGATCTCTGACAAATCCGGCTTTGATAAATTTAATGCTGACATGTACTTCCAGACATAACCTGAAAATCCCAACTTCAATCGATGTATCCAACATGTATAACTCAGTCAAGAACTCTGTCTCTGATATAAGTTGCTCTGTTCATGTGTAAAAGGTCATATTGATAAGTATCAGCTTTGGATACCTGGTATTCCTATTGGAATCAATGTATGTAGTTCATCTAGCATATTATGTTATATGATTCCAACAATATATAATAATTGTATAGGTATTTGTTATCTTTACAGCTTCAAATATGTTATGCAGATGTAGGATCAGAAATAACATCTACACAGTATTGTACTGTGAATGATACATCTTGACTCATTATTATTCCATTGCTTCTGTTTGGCATTGCAGAAAATAGATGCTCCAAATCCTTTAGTATCAATCAGATACAATGTACTATCTACCATATTACATGGCAATTGGTATTCTGTTTCCCTCTATTGAATCTTTTGCTAAAATAAGAATTATATAGTAATATAGCAGAGTAATATCATTGTTGATCTACGAAACTATAAATTCATGGTGCCGAATCTCCTTGGATAAATGATTTCTCTAATCAATTATCTTCTCTATACAACATCTCCACACATTGTATATTTTCAACATCTACATGTCAATTTTTGTGCTGTTGCCGAGTGGCTGTAACACTATTAGTAAGTTATATAACCTTATGCACAATCTGCTTTACACAGGAGCCAGAGAGTGGTGTATATTAACTAGCTCTTGTCTCCACTTGAAATATCGGAAAATAGGATATCACAGTATGAGTAAACTAACCTATCTTACTACCCTTTGGAAAGGCCAGAGTTTCAGAAATTGTAGCATTTGCTTATTTCTCTATTGATATGAGGTAGGAAAATAGGTTATAGTGTGTCAGACTCCAGTGAATTTCTGAAAAGAAGCTGTCTATAAATATTAGACTTTTACAAGAGGGAATCTGATTAAATATATGCAGTAGAATACTGACTTTCAGCTTTGTATGAAATTGATGTATTTTGCATCATAACAGTAGAATATGATTGATCTGGTTTGAAGTATAGTAGCCATGCTTGCAATGGTCTTTATGAGTGGCATGAAATATGTTAGAATCACAAGTATCAGTAGAGCCGGTGTCCATAATATATGCAATATTGTACAGAAGGGTATGGTTTTCGGGTATGTTGCTTATACTGCGGCTTTTAATGTGTGGTAGAAAGAGGGGAATGAGGCTGCTGATTCCACTAAGCAAATCGGGAAGATATTTGAGTACAGATTTATACATGAGTGGTGGCTTGAAACTGATATCAAGTCTGAATGGAATTGATAAAGATCAAGTAATTGGAATGCCCTTTAGGTAGCAAAGCAAGAACTGCAAGCAGAATCTGCACCTTATCTTTGTACTAAGCACTAGTCTATTGGATTACACACCAGAATAAATATTCCCACTGGTGTATGACAGAAGTGAGTAGTTATGTGGAATTATTTATCCAACAGGTTGAAATCCATTTCTGGCTATAAATATCATTAAGGAAACCTTGCATCCATGGGAGCTGCTGTTTCCATTGATTAGAGCAATTCAGCACAACTGTACCAGGTCATACAAGTGGACAATAGTGGCACTGGAGATGGGGGTGGAATGAAGGGTGGATATAGTGTGCTTGCAAGAACCACCAAGAGAGAGAAAAGGATTTGAAATCAGGCACACAGAATACGAAATAAGAAACAGAAAAAGAGTTTGGATGGCAATGCACAAGGGAGGCAGCCTTGCAGTGGAGGAGCAAATGGATCTGAGCAATGGTTGCAATGATGACATTATCGTCACTGATATTTGGAGAAGAGAAGAGAAGGTTACAAGGACTGTCAATGGCTATGATCAAAAAGACACTGTCAAGAGAGAGACCAGCCCAGAAAGTAAGATGGTAGTGAATCATTTGGCAAGGAGGCACCGTGCTCACTGGAGACTTCAATGCCCCCAGCAGACGATGGGATCCAGGATGCACTGAGCAACAGGATGCCATCATCTGGGAGGATATCATTGACTAAAATGGACAGGAATTTGGAAACGGCAACGGCCCACTCACTACTGGACAAGAGAACTCCTCGATGGCGACTGAATGATTGATTCAACATTGGCAATTCGACCAATCGGAGAATCAACCATACTAGAGGAAACCTTGCCACTGGTTCCGACCACAAAGCTAAAGGATGCGATGACAATAATGACATGTACGAGGAGGCAGATCACGAGTGAGTGGTAGGGTGGAATCTGGTGGCAATGATGCAGGAGGACCTGGAGGCAGCCAACAAGCTACAGAGAGAGCTTGTGAAGGAAAGAGCGTATCCGGATGCTGGGTGCATGGAGGACGAAGTTGAGTATGATGCCATGTGGTGTCTGGAAGCACTGAACAAGGTTCTGGATGTTACAGCAAAGAATGTTAGGATCTGTGCAAAGTTGGAAAGGTGGTGGAATGGTGACATCAAGGCAAGATGAAACACACTCGGGCAAGACAAGAGAAGATGTGGACGCTGCTTGGAGGGAGCAGCCCAAGTGAATGAAGAGTTGCGGAAATCTATTCAGAAATCGAAGAGCCAAATGTGGAGTGAAAACTGGGTGAACCTCCATGGAGGTGACGTCTGGAGAGGAGCAAAATATGTCTAGCCTCAGGTGGGTGCAACAGTAGCGGCTGTAATGGACAGAATAGGCAATGAAGTGAACACCGCCATAGACAAGGAGGAGATGCTGAAGGTGGAGTCCTTCTCTCTAGATGGTGATGACCAGTACTACAAGCTACTGCTGGTTGGGAGTATGCATAAAAGAATTACCAAAAATGCAGTTGAGCAAGCTCAATACACCCAATCAGCCAAGAAGGCACCAGGCCCAGACAAACTATCCTTTCGAGCCATTTGCCTGCTCTGGAAGTGGGACAAAGAGAGGATCATAGGCCTGGCAAAAGTGACAATTCACACTGTACAGCATCCAGCAGTCTGAAAGTGAGCCAGTAGAGTCAAAATTCTCAAACCCGGCATGGACAACTATACGAAGTCAACAGCATACTGCACGACTGCACTACTCAGCTGCATGGAAATGGTTGTCCTGAAGAAAATCACGGAACAGCTATCAGAAGAAGCTGAATGGAGGGGTCTACTGAGCAATGAACAGTTCCCCAACAGAAAGAGGCAGTCTGCCATCAATGCAGCAGCCATCATGGTCAACAGAGCGCAGGCTGAATGGATGACCAGTGACATAACTGCTGTGATTCTCATCGATATCAAGGCAGCATTCCCAAGCATTGCTAAAGGAAGACTGGTCAAAGAAAAGGAAACCAAGCATGTTGATGGAGACCTCATGCGATGGATAGATAGTGTTATCTCTGAAAGGATGGTAGAAATGATAATTGAGTGCAATGCCACGATGAGACACCAATTGAAGGCAGGGGTCGTGTAGGGCTGACCGATATCACTGATCCATTTTGCGATCAACACCTCCGGACTGCTTAAGTGGGTTGAAGAGTATATCTCAGCTGAAGGAGTCTTGTTTCTGGATGACCTCGGCTGGCTGGCTACTGCAAGCAACCTCAATCAGAGAGTCTCAAAACTTCAGAAATGCACTGCAACAAGCATCGAATGGGTTAGTTGGGGATGGCCGCAGTGTGATACAGCTACAATGGAAGTGGCACTGTTCGCACCCAGACAAGGCCACAAAAAGCACCTCTGGCCGAAGCTGATTGCAATGATAACAGTTGGAGATGGCTGTACACAATTCAACAACGAAGCAACACACTGGCTGAGGGTCTGGATGGATGCGCACTTGATGTTCAAGGAGCACCACGACTGATGCATCAAGAGAGCCAGGGAGGCCGAAGCTTGACTTCGAACCTTGACAATGATGTTTGGGGTTGCCCCAGGCAATGTGACAGCCAGCCAAATAGCTTGGATTCAAGCGGTTGCACTATATGGGAGCAAGCTCTGGTGGGACCCCACAGAAGTAGGCAGGCGAGATGATCTCCAACTCCTACTAAATTGCCAAGCCAGATCCATTCTTGGAGTGCTGCCCACAATACCATGAGAGGCAATGATGAGAGGGGCAGCACTTACACCCGTGCCTCTAATCTTAGACTCCAGATAACAATGATTCACAGCTAGACTGGCAAACACATGCAGAAACAAGTTACAGGAGCCACAACAAAGCCCCTCTTCTGGTGCACTGATATGCAGGAGTAGTCAAGAAGGAGCATGAGCATGGCCGGACATCCGAAGGCATGAATTGGCCAGCCCCAGCCGAAGAATCCCTTGTGAAGACCATCATACTGAATGACACAACAGCAGCCAAATAAGGTGCGCAGTGCTGGGCAAGAGAGAAAGAAGCCAATCTGGAGCGGGGGTCTGGATGTACTTGTCCGATGGCGTGCGCTCAGACCATGGCGGAGTGGGAGCTGCAGGAGTGTGCAAACACGGAAATGAATGGAGGTCCCGCCGCAGCTATCTAGGGACCGGACACTTTGAGGTCTCCTATGCGCAGCGGTGGGTGATTGCACTCTCGCTCAATGTGCCGATCCAGAAGAGAAAAATGCTACACTGACATGGATCTCAGTCAGTGGTGGCATTTAGTAATTCACAAGCTGCCATTCGATGGACGGCTCATGTGGAGCTGGGCTGTGGAGAGCCAGTAGCAAGATGGACGGTTTGAAGTGCACAGGCCCTCCTCACCCATGGCATCGCAACAGAGATCCATCGGATCCCTGGGCACTCCAGCATCCCCAGGAATGGAGAAGCAGACCGCCAGGCGAATCCAATCTGAGAGGGCAGTGGAAGCATGACAATAGAGTGGCCAAACACTTCAGCTTCGAATAGTGCCAGACGGATCTCCAAAGGATCATCAGCAGCCAAGGCCCAGTCAGAGGCTGACAAATGCAGTGAATACTTTGGCTACAGACCCAAGGGCGATTCAGGAAGTAACAGACCTATTCCATTGGCAAGTGCAAAGTCATTGCCAACATGATTCTACAAACTAAACTATGGGCATGCACCTACCAGAGCTTACCAACAATGGTTCGGACACCAAGAGGACTTCAAATGGTGGTGGTGAGGGGGAATGGCGGCACAAACATTGGAGCATCTCTTCCATCACTGCAGGCAGTGGACATACCAGCTGGGGAACTCTGGAAGGCGGTGGGGCAGGCAATGGGCCCAAAAGCGGGCCAGTGCCGGTGGGGACAAGTATTGTAGCTGTTTTCCAAGGAGATATGTGATAAGCCATTGATGGACTTCCTGGCGGCCACAGATGCCAGAAAGTTCCCTACGAGATGAGGCATGGAGGCTGGAGCGGCTAGTCTGTTAGAGTACACTACATCATATTACTTCACATTAGGTTTCTCGTCTTCTATCAGTGGTGACGAAGTGTCACAGTTCGGGTAACAAGTGATTGGCCTGGATGGTACGTAGAAATAAGTTCAGGTGTACAGAAGGAATTGGTGTTATGGAAAGACTGAGATGTGCGGGGACACGGTGGAATGTGCGGGAATGTGGTGTAGTGGTGGCGCTATAATCTGTCACGATAAGAAAGTTGTTTGAAGTGTTGCAATGTCCGATGATGTGGTGTAGTTGAGTTGATAAGCGAATATGTTTGAAGGTGTGTAAGATCATGGTTGGATATTCGGATAATACGTTGAGAAATGAGGAATGATTCAATGGTGGCGGACAGATTGTATATAAAGAGAGGTTGTTGGATGTGGGAGGGTTTGCTTTTCTTCTCTCTTTACTTGTTATCTCGTATAGCAAAGCAAGTTATGACTTTGAAACAGCTCTGACCTTGTCTTGTCTTGATCTTTCAATACAAACCTCGAATCTCTTCATCTTGCCTCAATCTCACCTCATTGTTACCAATATCACCTATGTCCAACCGTGCCCATTACACTAGATTGAGTCCTTTACAACCTACCTGATATCGAATGTACAGTCAACACTGTTTGACCCCTGGCTTTGATTTTGTTTGGTATTGCTATGGAACATCCGACAGTTATATCTTGATTTGCTACCTCTGTCACTGTGATCTCATGGAATTGGATGTGCCTGCACCCCTCGAACAGTTGTATGTATTGCAACAAACGTTCTTCCATTACATGTTGGGTCTATCTTGCACTTAACCATCGGTGCATTCAAGTTTGCGACAATTGTGTTGACAAGTGACCATGACTTACCAGATATGATATCCATCAGTACTGACACTAATCCCCACATTCGGATGAGAAAGTACGACAGTAATTGTACTTCACGAATCAATTCGTTTGATCTTGCCGGAACCCCTTGCCCAGGATTCAAAACTGAATGATTGAACGCCTTTGACAGCATCGACGCCGTACATGCAGCTAATTTTGAAGAAGAACCTTTGGAAGCATCTTTTTGGGAACAATCTGACGTTCACTCTCATTGGAATATCTACTGGACAGAAGCTGCAATGTATAGAGGAGGCTTGGATATTAACGACCCAGTGTTTGGACAACATTGGACTGAGTATAATGGACTACATCTCGGGTGGTTTACAAATTGTGACCCTGAGAGAACTTGTGATTGTGAAGGACATAATTGTTTAGGAACACATTCGACAGAAGGACACACATGAGCATCAGCAGAAATATCAAAACCCCTGCGGATTCCTTCGATTGTAATTGAATCCCAAACCCCCACCCCCTCCGAAAGCGCCGGGTATCAATTGGACTGGTAGATGTGCTGGATTCCGAGCGACGTCAGGAACAGAACAACTCCTCCGGGTGGCTCTGGTGTCTGTGGAAGACCAGGCCATCATAGGAGGAATCGTCAACAGGAACATATTGGACATGGACCTCCAGGCACAACAATTTCTGCCCCCTCAGTGTGATCACACCGGAATGGAGGACAGGATCCAGGGATTGGAAGTAGACCTCGCAGACGCCAGGGCAAGACAAATGGCAGAGGGAACTGACAAACAGCTCCACGAGAATCTCCTGGCGATGACCAAGGACACACAACCATCTGGAGAGGAAGTCCGAGATTTGAGGACACACTCAGCCAATGCTGTTACATTGGCAGCCAGAGCAACTCTGACAGTTCCTCAGACTCCCGAACACACAGGGCAGAACTTTCCAGACGCCCCGGACTTTTCAGGGTCGAATCCAACTCAGTTGAGAGGCTGGATTGCTCAACCCCAGATGGTAATATGACACGAGCCTGCCAGCTGTCCCGATGAATAGTGAAAGATGCGGTACATATTCAACCGCCTGAGGGTTGTAGCCTTAGGCCAGATCTTGCCATAGGTCTGGGAGAACGGAGATATAGGGCTGGAAGACCTAGCAGCTTTTTTACAATTCCTGGAAGAGGCATTTCGGGACCCCAACCGGGTAGCCATGGCCAAACGGAGGAAGCAAGATCTTAGACAGCAGAACTGCAAGTTCTGTTGGTATTATGCTGAGTTCCAAGGTATAGCCACCAACCTGGACTGGAACCCATCGGCCCTCCAACATGCCCTGCGAATGGGACTATCCGAGCAAATGAAGAATTCCTTCACATATAGCGATATGCCCAAGGAGCTTCCTGCTTTTATGACCGTTTGCTAGATAGGTGATGATCAGATCCGACAGCGAACAGCTGAAAAAGCGGCACAGATTAGGGGAGGGACAGATTCTACCTCTTCACCCAAACCTCCTGCACCCTCGGAGAATCCAGCAATTGTTCCGGCCGGGTCAGTTGCCAGGTATAATGGACCAACGCCTAGGGATCCCAGCACAGGCAGGAGAAGGATTTCTGCATAGGACAGAGGGAAAAGGTTTACAGATGGGAGGTGTTTATACTGTGGTGGGTTTAACCACAGGGTGGCAGAATGCACGGCGAGAAAAACGACTCCGAGATTCAACGTGGCTGGAGCAGAAGTTAAGGAAGTAGGAACCGGGGCAGGTTCTGAGGAATTGGGAACGGAGGAGCTTAATTGGAGCAGGATGGCTCTTCAGTTGACGTAAAAAGTTTTGTTTTACATGCTTTGAAATGCTTTGGAATTTCGCATTTATCGGTCAGCAAGGTGGAGGTATTGGAAGGATCAATGGAAGGGAATCATTAAGTTACAACCTGTACATTGAGCGTGAATAACCCAGAGATACCTACACATGCACCGATTGATTGGGGAGCCACAGGCATTGCATTTATGGATCATGATTTTCGCTGCCATTATCAAAAACCACTCCAATAGGTAAAAGATAAACGACAAGTGGGGGTTCTCGATGGGAGACCTATAGAATCCGGCGATATTACACATGTTGCTACAGTGGGAATGATGATTCAGGATCATAAGGAACAATTACCCATGTTCGTTACAAAGTCAGGACATTATCCAATTGTCCTCAGAATTCCCTGCCTATGATGGGGTGATGTAGCAGTATGGTTTGCGTCCAATATGGTCACTTTTGGATCATGGTATTGCATGACACATTGCCATGATACACCCGTTATCATACCAGGAGTTACAGAAAAACCCCCGGAGCCTGTTTATTCAGAGAAAGGGATATTTGAACCACAGATACAACCACAGAGACCATTGTGAAGGAATATTGTAATGCTGAATGGATCTTCATTTTTCTGAACTGTTAAAAACGGAAAGCTTACGATATTTAAAGCTTCATTATACGACATCAATACAGCCTTTGAGGCGAAGGATCTGAAGGAACCACCTCTGGAAAGAATTGTTCCCAAACAATATCATGAGTTCCTACCTCTGATAAGTACGGTTTTAGCTGATCGACTTCCCCCACATCGCCCTGTGTTCGATTGTGCGGTAAGGTTGAACAAGGGAGAGACACCAAATTGGCGACCTCTTTACTCAATGTCAAGGGCAGAATTGGTGGTACTTAAAGTATAGTTAGAGGAGAATATGTCCAAGGGATTTATTCATCATTCATTTTCACCAGTTGCAGTACCAGTCTTGTTCGCAAAGAATCCGGATGGAGGATTATGAGTTTGTATAGATTATTGGTATATTAACCGGAAAATGATTAAAAATCAAGATCCCCTTCCCTTATTACAAGAAAAGCTGAACCTCCTCTGAAAAGCATGAATATATACGATGCTGGATGTCGAAGGGGCAACAGATTTGCGGCGAGTCAAGGAAGGAGAGGAATCTAACTTAGCCTCCTGAACAGGATATTGTCTGTTCGAACCTAGAGTTGTGCTGTTCGGCACAAACAATGCTCCCACGTGTTCCCAAAGGTATATTATTAATGCCATAAGGGAAGCTTTGGATGATTTCACATCAGCTTATCTGGATGAAATATTGATATATAGTGATTCGGAGGAAGCGCATGAGGAATATGTTAAATGGGTTATGAAACAGCTTTTGGAAGCCGGATTATATTTGAAACCCGAGAAATGTGAATTCCATATGGAAACTGTAAGGTATTTGAGATTGAACATATCAACAAAGGGGATTTCAATGGATGAAGATAAGGTTGAGACAGTGTGGAATTGAAGTTGTGAAAAGAAGACAAAGAATGGCAGGCTGAGTAACCTGTTTGAAGTACTACAATTCCTTGGCTGTTGCAACTATTATAGATGCTTTATCCATGAGTATTCCGAGAAAGCAGAACTGTTGACAGGACTGAGAAAGAAAGATGAACGATTTGTGTGGGAAGCAGAGCAACAGTTGGCATTCGAATGAATAGTAGAAGCCTTCACGATAGCTCTCGTTCTCTGACATTTGGATCATGAAAGGGAAGAGATCATTGAAACAGATGACTCTGATTAGGTGTCCACAGGAGTGTTGTCACAATATGATGATGAGGGAGTTTTGCATCCCGTGGCATACTATTCAAAGATGCATATGCCGGCTGAGTGCGATTATGATATATATATTAAGGAACGTATGGCTGTCATTAAGGCGCTCAAAGAATGGAGACCCAAATGCGGAGGAGCTGCATATCCTCTTCAATTGCTAACCGATCATAAGAATTTGCAAGTCTTCATCGCAGAAACGCTGCTGAATCGAAGACAAGCACGATGGTCCAAGTGTTCAACCCGGTTTGACTACCAAATCGTATATAGGGCCGGGAAATTGAATGGAAAACTGGATGCTTTGACACGGAGGCCAGGAGACCTCCCTGAGGGGGGGGATGACAGATTGAAAAATATGGAACAGGTGGTTCTAAATCCAGAGAACCTACCAAAAGATTTGTGTTTGTTGGCGGACAGCCTGCCCATCCAGCGCCGTCCCTCTATCTCCGACGTTATGGCAGACGCATAGGTGATTGACCCTCTACCAGGGAAGTTCGCAGAACCAATCCGAACAAATAGTGGACTTCAGGATATAACTGTTGCAGAATGTACAGAGGAAGATGGACATATGCGATATAGGGAAAACCTATACATACCAGAGAGTGACACTCTGCGCCAACTGATTATTCAGGAAGATCTTGATAGAGGATGAGTGGGCCACCCGGGGCGGGCGAAATCATTTGACGACCCCGACTGAAAATATCACTGTAAGGGAATACGAAAAGCTGGCAATCGATACATACCAAATTGAGATAGTTGTCAACAGTCCCGCCGCTCTAGACATTCAACGTTTGGAATCATTCGACCTTTACCCATGCTGAATCAACCATGGGAAGATATATCTATGGATTTTGTGGTAGGGTACCCTAGTAAGAGGGGTTCGATGGAATTTCGGTAGTAGTGGATAGACTTTCGGAAATGGGACACTTCATCCCCTGCCATTCAACGATTGACGCTTCAGGGTTGGCCGAGGTATTGTTGAAAGAAGTGGTACATCAGCAACGATCCTAGTGTCCGTCTGAAACACCCGGGTGTTCCGGACAGCTCTGACAGCTCTGCCGGAACCTCGTATCTGCTGATGGAGAATAACACGCTTCCCGTCGCCCAGGCGATGGGTCGCGTTTCTCACTGACCTCCATTACTTTGCGCCTGGTATAGGGACCATCAGAACGACACGTGTGTTTCACTCTTTGCAGGGGATGCAGTTATGCTGTAGCCGTTCGCAAGACGCCTGGCGATGTTTATATGTATCTTCGGCCGATAGCCACATATTACCTCTATGCTATTGGTATATATCGGATGCCGCACTCGCCCCATGCATGTTTTGCTTTGAGATTTTGTCACATATTGCAATACAGTCTTCGCTTCGGAAACCTCGCTTGCCGTTGCATTTGCTTCGCCATTATTGTATTTTACAGGTCTGAAATATACGGTCCAATCTTCACACTCTCTAGTACTGTGCCATCAGTCCTCCACATTCTGCGTTGATCCATCATCGGCTTGCAAGGCAACTTCCTCATCATCCGCATCCGTATCATCGCCATCCTCGCCGTCATACCCATCGCCATCGTCACCCTCATACCCATTGACATCACTCGTTCCAAGGTCAAACCTCTCGAGTTCTGTTGTGGGCCATTGTCGCCGGCTGGGGGTGGGGATGGCATCGCGATCGTCGCTTTTTTCACCTTCATCTTCGTAATCCACCCTGCCCCCCGGCATCCCGAAATAAAGTACGTCATCCGTGCAATTGTTGTCTATCGGGATGTTTGGGGCAGTGCGTCTGATCTCATGCTCCTCAAGCGGCACTTCGGAGGCCAAATGATGAAGAAGAATAGCATTGTCCACACGCGCTGCTTCCACGCTGATCACCATGGCAGGCATTGGGTTCTCCGCCTGTTGGATCTGACGCTTGACTGTAGCAAGAGTGTTGTTATACACCCTCTGTTGGTAGCTCTCCGGCAGTGTGTTCCAGGTATTCATCAAGAACATACACGTGTCTGCAACGCCAGGCGAGGTTGACAACTTGCAACCCGTTTCAGCGCAGGAGGACGCGATCTTACTAGCGTCATTCTTGTGGTTGAAGTAGTTCGAGCGATCAGGTCTGTCCGCTTTCAGCTTTGACTTGGAAGCTTTCGGATGAACACCTTTGTACTTTTGCCACTCCAGGAGAGCATGGCGCAATGCGGTGCATGTAAACATGATCACTGGCGAGGGTATATGACTATCCTTGTCGTTAATCATGGAATTATAAAATCCATCAGCATACTTACTGCGGTTATTCGCCCGATGATAAAATTTGATGTAGATACACCATGGGATGGCTTCCGCCAGGATGTAAAGTGGATGCTGGCCATTCGTTATCAGCTTTCGACTCTCTCTGAGTTTGATTTGGACCGCGTACACCACCTTCCACACGCTCTGCTACTGGAAAGTAATACTTATTGTCTGCCAGAAGGGAATCAATCAATTCCAAACGCTCTGCGGCGGATTCAAAGCGGTGGAGATCATAATGCTCTGCAATGTTGTCCCTTGCTGATTGGATACAATGGGATTTAACCTTATCGACTTGTGTGCGAACCTGGTACCAGTTTGAGCGTGTAATATCCACCGTGGGCCGTTGATTCAGCATACCTCTTTCAAGATCTCCTTTGTGCGTGCCTCAAATGCTATGGACCAAATGTTCTTTTGCTGCATAGCGGTGTTCCAGTACGTCTCTATTATCTGCCAGTGTGGGGCTTCAGCTATTGCGTTCGCAACGCGTCGCGTTGTATAACTTCCCATCTCCAAGTCGCTTGCAGTCATGAATGGCTGTCTGTTCGACATGTAGAGCTCCAGGAGTCTGTCCGTTGCAAATACAAGACGCGTCATGTCTGAGTGTCCAAATTGATGGATGGTGCCACTGCCAGAGACCATTGATTGAGGTGTAGACACCGCCTGCAGTTCCAATTGCCACTGCCTCTGTCTCCGATTCCTTTCGGTAGCTCGCGTTCCCAGTGGATATGTAATGATCACACGGGCTTCTGGATTTGGAATGGGGGTAGGCAGGTTGTCAATACCGCTGAGAGAAGTGGGAGTGCTAGCAATGCCAGATGCGGGGCTGGATTCGACACAACGCGTTGAGTCTGTCTGTATCGTTCTGGTGGGAGCTGGTGTGTTCTGACTGCTTGAACCCGGTGTGGAGGTTAGAGTAATTATTGACCGTCGCTGTGTAGCGGACGGGGTGGAAGTCACGCGTTGAGTGATATCTGCAAAGCGAGAATTGTTCAGCGAAGATGAGGTGGTGGAGTTCTGACGTTGCATTGTAGAGGGTACGGAACTCCCTCTTTGAGAGGCATCCCTCTCGCCAGCCGGTACGGAAAGGTGTCTCTTAGCAGGCGGAAGTTGAGAATTCCCAGAAGGTCTACGCTTTTGTTGATTCTGAGGATTAGCAAAACCTCGACCATATCGTACGACCGGAGTCGTGTCAGGGTGAGGGCTTCGGGAAGGCATATTTCGATATAGATGTTCGGCATTAAGGAGGTAGGAATGATATCCTTTGCATGCATTGGCAATGGCAGGTGAGGTAGACCCTTATTTGAGCGACCATGGACGGATGCGGCAAAAAGGGAGGCGCAGTGTAGACCACGTTAGACTCCAAACCCTGACTATCTTTGGGGACGAGATCCCTTCAAAAGCATTCAATTATGGGGGTTAACTGCCATCAGATTAAACTCAGATTAAACTGAGCATTGATATTCACTATTATAACAACGTCTGAAGGTCCATTTGCACCGCTTGAAGAGTGTTTATGCCATCTTGGCGTGATTATCATTGTATTGCACTCGTTCTTGGCACAATACTTCGAACCATCGATTGTGTATATCTTCAGCTTCCCAGTGGGAATGCCCCTTTGGCAGAGCTAAAAGCATCGCAAAGCGAACAATGACGTATTCTCTATCCTATGACATCAGTTGGGTGTGCTTTTTCCACTGCTAGGTGTTCGTAGCTGTGTTGGATGGTTTCACAGTTCGGGCAACTTGAGAACTACGCAGTTTGCTTCTACATGGACGAAGTCTGAGCGGCACAAGTGGTATGTGATGCCAAAGCAACACCCAGCGTCGCGAACTGTCCTCACCGTGTGTACTAAATCTTATCTCGAGGGTCCTCATTCATGAGGTGCCTGGTGGTTGTGCCAGATGCAGGCTGGGCCATTGTGTGTTCATTAACCAACAAAACTCAGGATATGAACCAAATCGCAGGAACTCGAGTATATATATCCCGTCTTCCCGCCTACATCTCCATTCTCTTTTCCTCCCGTATTAAACACACCGCTGCCAATTAAACACACCACCAGTGTCCTTAACTATCTCGACATCACTTGACTTGCACAAAACAACGCCTCTCGTTCCAAAACACACCCGATAACCTTCACAACTTTGTACGTTCACTCTGGGCTTCAGTCCCCTACGTTCAACCGTATCATAATGCTAACGCCTTGGATGTAGATTCATTTTCAACACGCAGCGATGGCACCAAAGGGTGGCCGCAAAGAATGGGGGAAGGCAACTGTTAGGGCAAAAAAGCCGACATCGGTTATAAATTGACGCCTGTGGTTGGATCGGGACCGTATTCAGGGATTCATCTCGGAACACATCCGTGGACTCATACAGATATACATCCGTGGACTCATCCGGATATACAATGTTTGCGGCTTGAAGGATGAGATGGCCTGGGATTTCTTTTATGATATAATCTTTCCTGATCCAGTCACGACTCGCCACTTTTCACAATTCCCAGTGATGTGGCCCCACCGCAGCAGCAGGAGTTCACCTTTTCGGGAGTGGTGGGCAGCGTTTCGCTCGTATATGGGGCAAATGTTTGACGAAATCTGCGATGAGATGAACAATTGGAGGTGGGACAACCCCCGTGCGTTCGGGGATCAAGTCGATCGCTCCGATCCGCAGACAACCAGCTTGGGAACGGTTAAACGTGCTGGCGAGCGTTTCTCTTGGTACGGTAGCGATGATCTCAGGGCAAAGAGAGAACCACCTAGCTGCCGGCAGTACAAGCCCGGTGACTTCCTGGCCGTTTGACCACTGAATTGAGATGAGATAATCGACGAGAGTGTTGATGATAAGAACGGGGCGGATCCTGGAGTGCCGAGCAGTGGAAGGAGCCGTCCTGGCGACGGCAATGACAATGACAATGGCGAGGGTGAGGAGGACACGCGGGGCGGTGAGAAAGGGACAGGGAATGGGAAGGGAACAATGGACGGGAATGGGAAAGGATTGGGGAAGGGGATGGGAAACGGTAAAGGGAGAGGTATTGTTAAACAAACCCCAGGGGGAGATGATATCTCTGGTGCCATTGCTTTGCAGTTGCAGAAGGAAATGTTTGAGGCAGACTCGGACACAGAGGGGTAACCAGAGGGGGTATATTCAGAGCCAGAAGCATTGCCCACCATGTCAATATTCTCAGATAATGATACCGACTCTCCCAACAAGTCAGACAGTGAATATGACTCAGAACATGATTCTGATGTGGACATGCGCATGGAGGATGATGTGGACGCACCGGACAGTGTTGATTTAGACAGCGATGTGGATATGGAACAGGATGGTGACGATGATGAGGAGGAAGATGAAGAGGGGGAAGATGAAGAGAAGGAAGATGAGGAGGAGGTGGAGGAGAAGGATGAGGAGGAGGAGGAGGATAAGGATGAGGATGATGGCAAAGAACCTCGGACGATTGGCCAGGGAGTGATGGTAAATACATCCGCTGACGATGCTGATACCACGGTAGATGATGAGCCAACCGTGCTACCTGCGCAAGTCCAGGGGATGCGTGACGATACCTCACGGCCACAACCTCCGGCGCCTGCCCCACGGCCACAAACCCTGGAGCTTCTCCCACGACCACCAACTCCGGAGACTCATACCCTCAGTGGGCTGGTGTTTTTGGGGCTTGTGACTCCGCGAAAACCTCGCCCAGCGGCGCCAACTCTGCAAGAGGCTGAGGCAGCCGGAAACACCTCGGACGTTGATGTGGAGCAGCAGCGACTCGGCGAATTGGCGGATGGTGACAGTCTCCTCGATGTCCCTCTCCCAGATGTCCCTCTCCAGGATGTCCTTCTCCTGGATGTCTCTCTCCCTGATGTCCCTATCCCTGATGTTCCTCTCCCTGAGGCGCACCCGGATTGCTCGGTAGGCAAGCAGTGAACCAGTCCTCGCGTTGCAGAGGAGGCATTTGTTAGGGTTAGAGTCGGGTTCTTGTCTTGTGAGTTTCCCTTGCTGTAATCTATTGATGTCAGGCACTGATTAAGGCACACGTGGAGGTGTTTTGTTCGTTTGGATTAGGGTTGTGGGCTTTTTCATTGCCTTTGTTCTAATCTATTTATCTCAGGCATCGATCATTACACGCATCGCGAGGTATTTGGATTGCTCAGGGTGTATTTTCTATTCATTCTGAGTATTATGGGACAGCGCGCATGCAGTGTTTTTGGAACTCCTGGCGCGATGGTGTTGAGGCTCAATGAATCTCTCAAGTATCGTGAGCTTATACCCACACCAGACTGCTCAGGCCCAGCTCCAACTGTCGTCTCTTTCTACAGTAAATACTCCACCCCTCCGGTGTCGTCGACAATGCCAGAGAAGACCCCATTCCGTTGCCCCGAATTTTCATGCCAAAAGAAGTTCACCTCAGGCAGCTGGCGAATTAAACATATCACATTACACCTTCCTTAACACCTTCAAGTTGCAAAGAATCTGACTGTTCGCAGCGCGCCCCAACGCGTTCAACCCACTCAGCATCATTAATTCAACCCTTACAAAGATTCAGTCGAAGACTTCGACGTGTTTCCCTACCTCAAACACTTTGAAAACATCGCAGACTCGGAGTCTCAACCACCGCCACCACCTCTGTCGCGGACGGAAACATACCCCGGCGCCAGCGCTCCGCTGATCGATTACATTGCTGAGCCATGGGAACGCGACGCTCAGGGTTGCCTTGAGACGAACCTACAGAACAATCTCTACTACCCGTTTGCGACGCGTGAAGAGCACAAATATCCCCAGTGTGGGATGAAGAAGAAGGGTATGAAGACGTACTATGACAACGCACTGAAGGAAGAAAACACCGCTCTGTGTTTCCCAAGCTGCAGAAACGGGGATGGCATCCAGAAGCTCGTTGCTAGCATGCCACATGATCAGGCTCTCGGGGAGTGGGAACTACACACTCTCGAGAATATGCGATGGAATGACAATCACCAATGGCCTATCACATACTGGAGTCGAGACATCATCACGAGCATGGGATGGTAGATGCGGCAGCCAGCCTACGCCGAGCGTCTCATTTACCCCCCTCAGCGTTGTTTCAACAGCAATAAGCCACTGAAACACCTCTATACTGAAATGCACAGTGCGGACTGGTGATGGGAGACACAGGTAAGTAGAGATACTGGAGGATAATAATGCGCTAATCGAGGTGAAGGCAACGCTCACACTGGGGGATACACTGGTTCCCTTGATCTTCATGTCCGACGGAAAACATCTCCCGAATTTTGCTTGCGACAAGGCAGAGTGGCCTGTATAGATGACAATTGGCAATCTATCTTCGAAGATCCGCCAGATACCCTCAATTGACACCGACGTAATGGTCGCTCTCCTGCCGATGCCGATCACGAACCACTATATTCCTCAGAAGCGGCTGGATGAGCAGCGGCAAACAAACCGAGATGTGCTCAACAAAGTACTCCGGAGGGTACTCCAGCCTCTCACCTTCAAACGAAATCACAATGTCGAGAGTGGGTATTACAATGTTCTCTGTGCCTGCTTACCACAACCTCACACCAAAAAATATGTGATATGAGGAAGTTTCTCAATGGAATGGGAAGGAGATGAAAGAAATGAGCCGGTACCTGCTTGGAGTTGTAACCCAGTCTCTACGAGTCGGAAGCCCCGCTCAGCGTCCCGTATTCAATCGCACAATTGAGTGCATCTGGGCATTGTTAGAATTCTATATGTATGCGCAATATAAATCTCACAATGATGCAACTTTGAGCTACATGGAGGACACATTGCATCGTGTTCACACCTTCAAAGATGTTTTCTTACTTGGGCGAGCCGGCAAAAAGGCGAAGGCCAAAGCCAATGCCCTGAGAACGGAACTCGGGAAGAAGTGAAAGGTAGATGAGGAACCAAATGCTGAAACTTGGACACAGTCCAACAACCGGCGCAAAATGACTGCCTGCGGGGATGATATCAGCCACAAGATAGATGATTCCAAGGAGTTCGATGCCGACTTCAACTTTCCGAAGATCCACTTGATGATTCATTGGGTCGAACAGATTCATCGATACGGAGCCTTGTAACAGTATTCTGCCGAGAGACATGAACAAGCACATAACAGGAACCTCAAGGACGGTTGGAACACCTTCAACCAGAATCTCAACTACCTGCCCCAAGTAATCACCTTTCAGCGTCGCATTCTCTGCTTCGAAATTAGAGAGCTCAATCTCCAAGCCCTCACTCAGCGTCGGGAGAACAGCACTGCCGCCTGCAAAGTCCTCCCTTCCGGTGCTGATCTGGCTGCCCCCCAGGCCTCTCAGTGATATGCGAAGCCCGAATTCATGGGGCTCCAAATCCGCCGTGATGGAAAGCATCCTGACGATACGAACAAAGACTTCAGAGCATTACTCGATAATACACAAGACGCATCGCATCGCGTGGCAATATACAGCGGCACGGGGGAGTTTGTCAAGCGTAAGAGTCGTAACAAAAGGTATATATCGGATGAACAACAGCACGCAATGCAGCTCTGTATCTACCATGGTATTAAGGTTCATGTTGAGGGTTTAGATGGTTAACGTATATCGTAGATGTGTCGATGCACAGGAAGCCAGAGCTAGCGCAGAGGGGATTGACAGAATGACTGGGTATGGGTAAACCAACGCCCGGGGAGGTGTTATGGCGCGCTCAATGGGTGTATCCCATGCCAACTGCAACGACTATTGAACATCAAACTCCTAAATGAGGATGGAGCTTTCGTTGAGTACTGGTTAGCCCTGGTGCTCACCACAATACCTGAAAACTCAGGTAACTTGGATCCCATCTCGAAAATTGTACATGTGAGAAGAGCACTGGCAGCTGTTGCTTTGCAAGTTTTCAGCGTGGGAAATATTGTCGGCTGCGCACACTTCATTCCAGAGATAGCCACTACTAGTAAGACAGGAGACGGACGGAACGAGTGATGGATTGTCAATAGCCACATAGATCTAGCGACTTCGAATGATGTGTAGAATCTGTAAAGAGAGAATTGCAGTTTGCTCGCGGGTAGAAAGAACGCGAGGAGAGATTTTCGCAGTGTCACCCATCGCCTTGCTATCCCAATGCAAGCGCTTACCCAATCAACCCATTCTGACGTATGGTCACAGTTGGCCACAACGCCAGAGTGATCATTCAAAATAGGAGACCGACCGAACGAGAAGAAAAGGTGAAACACCGATCAGAGGGCGATATGGAACGCGATGCGTTGTATTGACGCCGGGCGCGGAGTGATCCGCCACCCGGGTGTCTCTGACGCCTCTGATGGAGTGCATCGACTCCGACGGAGCCATAGCGCCCGGACCGAAATATTTTTTGCTGATTTATGTTTTGATTGACACCCATTGACAATTATCTCGGATAGGGGATCTCAGTTTGCTCCGAAGGTTTGGAGTCATATGTGTAGCTGTTTGGGGATAGATCGAAGGATGTTGGCAGCATTTCATCGTCAGAAAGACGGCCAAACTGAAAGAATAAATGCAAGTATGGAGCAATGTCTCTGGGTGATTGTTAACCATCAGCAGGATGATTGGGTGAAATGGCTACCAATGGCCGAGTTTGCCACACATAATGGGACATCAGAAACAAACAAGTGCACCTCCTTCTTCGCCAGCCAGGGTATGCATTGTCGGACCTCATTGTCAGGAGAATCGACAGAACAATGGGATAATCGAAGGTTCGATCAAGATCAGGTTCAGACTACAATGCAGCAGATTCATGATCATCTCTCGGTGGAAATGAGATGAAGTCAGGCAGTACAGGATGAAGGGGCAAATCAAGGACGCATTCCAGCCCGGAATATTCTGGAGTGATCCCCAGGTTGGTTAGACACCCGACATGTTCGGACTACAAGACCTACGCGACAGTCGGTTTGAAAGTGATTGGGTCCATTTAGGGTTGTTCGTCAAGTATCACAATATGCTTATGGGATAGATTTACCCACGTCAATATCAATCCACCGAGTACATCCTGTTTCCTATTTGGATCCGGTAGTGAATAATCAGCTTGATGGACAACAAATTTATCCACCTCCTCCAGTAGAAGTTGATGGTGAGGAGGAGTATTAGGTTTCAAGCGTTGAGGATAGCTGAATGTATCGAAACCAGTTACAGTACCTGATACGTTGGAGTGGATATGATTCTTTAACTTGGGATTCCGCAAAGTTCATGGACGGACTGCAACCAGTAGGGGAATTTCTTCGAAAATATCCTAATACGCCAGGACCACTGGAAAATGTTGTTGGAGGACCTCGAACCTAGGAGGGGGATTCTGTCACGGTTCGGGTTACAACTGATTGGCTATGATGGTCGTTAGGAATAAGTTCGGGTGTACGGAAGGAATTGGTGTTATGCCAAGCCAGAGATATTGGGAGAGGTGGAGGAACCTGCAGGAATGTGGTGTAGTGGTGGCGGTATAATATGTAACACTAAGAAAGTGGTTTGAGGTGTTGCAATGTCGGATGATGTGGTGTGGCTTTGTTGATAAGAGATTATGTTGGTGGTGTGTAGGATCGTGGTTGGATATTCGGATGATACATCGAGGCATGAGGAATGATTCGGTGGTGGCAGAGGGATTGTATATAAAGAGAGGTCATTGGATGTTGGAGGGTTCCCTTTTCTTCTCTCTTTACTTGTTCTCTTGTATAGCAAAGCAAGTTATGACTTTGAAACAGCTCTGACCTTGTCTTGTCTTGATCTTTCAATACTAAGCTCAAATCTCTTCGTCTAGCCTCGATATCACCTGATTGTTACCAATAACACCTACGTCCGACCCCGCCCGTTACACCAAGGGTAGTAGTTTGGAGCCCAGCCACCTAACTGGCTCCCCCAGAGGCCGGGGGGGATAAGGGCCTGTCATACTCCTGGTAGAGTAAATACAGCCTGAATGAACAACAACAACTACCTAGAATCCATCCGCAGGCATTGTATTTAAATAACCCAGTAAGTAGCTGGTGCAACTGGTTAATACTAATTCAACTTGATAAATTCCAACTCATAATAATATCAACAATATTTGAACAGACAATGACCTCCCACAGCCCCTCATCTTGAACAGCCTTGATTGCAAAATACACATTATATCTACAGTAGCAACAATTGGGCCAGTGGGCAAATATAGATATGAGATCCAGAAATATTTCACATTGAGGGTAGCAACAATTTTTAACCATAGGTATAGCTATTGTATTTTTTTATTTTTATTTTATTCATACTATATGCACTTTAATAATAGTTTGACAGAGCTCCATATTCCCTTTGCCTCTTTGCAAGCTGGTTATATGGCAGATATTCCCACCTGCTATCCATTGTCCAGTTCACACTGGAGTGCTGGCACTGGGATTCAAACCTTTAGCATTGTAATCATATACCCCATCTATAATTTCAGATGCAATACTGCTGTACCATGGTGCCAGCACTACCTTAGTTACAGTGCACCGCACTGGGTAATCCATAAGGACTGATGCAATTTTGGGAAATATGTCACAAGTGTGATTATCTGCATACAGATCAATATTGGTGCTCTGCATATGCTGTACTAGATTATGCAATATCATTGCAATAGATATATAAGAGGTGAATCTATTGGTGTGGGTTTTAGGTCCAGTTGAACATATCAGGCAGCAATTAAGTAGTATTATTCTATTTTTCTTAACTGATTGTCTTTTATCTTAGTGAGTTTTGCAATATAGAAATCAACTGCCCTTGCTACCTTGTCACCACTTAGCTTAGAGAGTATAGTTTTGTCACTGCAAAGTATACTGCAAACAATAGTTGATCTATCTGGTTAAGATTCATTGAATGTATTAGCAATAAGTAATAAGGTTCAAACATCTGGAGAAATCCCATCAACACTGGAACTGTCACTTGCAATACAGTACCCACTCTGCTTAAATAAAACTCTAATATGCTATCTCAGACAATCTTACTTCAATTATCTCTGACATAGTCTCCAACATGCTCCTTCTAACCATCTGACTCTAATCCACTCAGATATATTCTCTCATTCAAAGTCTCTGACAGTTCTTTCTCACATGCTCTGTCTTATACACTTTTACTAACACACTCCAACACACTCTTTCTGATCTGCTCTCTCTGCTATGCTAGCTTCAATATGGTCTGACATGCTTTCACTGACACGCTTTGACAAGCTCTCTCTGACACTCTAACTCACCCAAATACAATAAATATTGGATAAGAAAATATCTTTGTCACAATACAAGAGAACTTGCCTGCATTTTACACCACTCATCTGCCATCCCCATGTCAGATATTATAAATTCACCACTAGAATATATTGATTTAACTGATATATATGGGAGATTATTAGTAAATTGAAGATGTGCTAGGATATATTATACTACTGCAATGGGATTTGAATACCAGAATGGAGTAGCTTTAACTTCGATAGTAGCAGTACTCTCCCTCTATCTGCATACAAGACTGTTTATTTCATCGAAGCCTTCAATGAGTAGACAGAGCTGATATGGGTATTTGGCAATGGTGCTGGCAACAATAAGTCTTTCTGCGAGATTATTTTTGAGTTTTATTAAATATATAGTGGGATCCACAATAGAAAAGCAAAGTTGCGATTGTTGGGATCTAGCAAACAGGGCAAAAGGGCCCCAGTCATCATCTTCCAAAGACTGAACTTGTACCGTGTTACTAATTGGTACTTCTGCATTGTAGCCTTTCTTCATCTCAGGTTGCTGACTGTGTATAATATTATCAATATCAGATATGACATCTGATAGTTTGTGGTCTACCGAATCTGAAATAGAGTGCTTGGTATAATTTGGTCAATGATGTACATGTATTGCACCGCAGTAACATGGGTGATCATGTACTTTGGAAAAGATGTGGCCATGTAAAGTGCAAATAAAGAACTACATTATCAAAGGTAAAAAGTAATAAATAAGTGCCAGTAGCACCTGGAAATAATCGCAGTGAGGATTTCATCATATGTTCCAATACTGCGTTTTCAGCCTCTGATAAATGGACTTGTACACTAGCCTAGTATTGTAATGTTTGTGTACTATACACTATTATAAGACTTGGGGTATACTATTTTAAGCCTCTATTATTTCCTTGCGCCAAATGCTGCGAAGTTCTACATCTAAGCACCATTTTCGGTTTCCCTGCATGAAATAGTATATGAAGATATTTTGGACGTAAACTGATTAGCACTTTGTTTAACAGGCGAGGTTGGGCGTGGGTGATAATGGTAATAGTAATGAAATATCATAATCGGGAAAAGGCGCTTCGAAGTTCGTATCGAAGATATCAAGACAAGTCAACAGTCAGAGCTGTTTGAAAGTCGTGCTTGCTTCGCAGTGCAAGAGAACGAGTAAAAAGAGAAGAAAATGAAATCCTCCAACACCAAAGAACCGCTGTTTATATACAGTTCGTCTGCCACACTCGAATCATTCCTCATGCTCCCATTTCACATCCGAATATATCCCCATGATCTTACCCACCTCCAACATAACTCGTTATCAACACAACCATGCCACATCGTCCAACGTCGCAACACCTCAATCTCCTTCTTTATTGTACCAAATTATACTGCCACCATCTCGCAACATCCCAATGCCATTGCCGCATCCATCAACATCTCCACCATTCTGTAACACTATTTCCTACCACACACCCGATACTATTCCTAAGTACCATTCATAACTCGAGTGGTGACAGTATCCCCCTCCTAGGTTCGAGGTCCTCCGAGAACATTCTCCAACGGTCCTTGCTTCCTGGGATAACATTGATGAAATTCCCCAACCGCTTTTAACCCATCCACGAACTTAGCAGGTTCCCATGTCAAGAATATGTACTCAGTCCAACGTTTTAGATATTGCAACTGGTTTCGATACATCCAACTATCTTCAACAGTCGAAAATTGATTCTCTTCCTCACCCTCAACATCAACCGGGGGTGGTGGATCAATTCGTTCTCCTTTGAGATGGTAATCCACCATGGGGTCCAAAAGAGAAATGGGTTGCACTCGATGAAACCATATTGACGCAGGTAGTTCCAACTCATAAGCGTATGGGGACACCCGACGAACAACTATGAAGGGGCCCAGCGATTCACAATGGAGTTTCCATGTTGGCCTTGTAGTCCGAATATGGTGAACATCCAACCATACCTGAGAACACTTCTGGATATTCGGTGCAGGAATTCGTGCACAATTTTCTTTTTCCTCCTCCATAGCTTGACTCAGTCTCATTTCCACTCGGAGGTGCTCATGGATTGAGTACATCTTTGCCCGGATCTCACCGGGACCAATCCGTCATCAATCTCAGTCCCTCGTTGATTCTCCTGCAAATGACATCCGGGGGTCCGTACCCTACACCACAAAGAATGGAGTACATGTTGTTTTCTGGGACAATCCGTTATCAGCAGCAAACTGAGCCAGCGGGCGCCACTTAACCCAATCAACCTGCTGATGCTTCACAAACACTCGAAGATATTGTTCCATACTGGCATTTATTCGTTCTGTCTATCCATCCGTCTGTGGATGAAAAGCCGCCAACATTCTTCAATCAATCCCCAACCGACTGCATAGCTGTCGCCACAACGTTGACGCAAACTCTGGCCCTCGATCCGAAACAATCGTCAATGGGAGTCCATGGAGACATACCACTTTGTTCAGAAATCATTTTGCTAGTCCCAGGGCATCTATAGTCGTATGGCAGGGAATAAAATGTCGCATCTTGGAGAGTCTATCTACTACCACCCAAACAGCATCAAACCCTTCACATTCTGGAAGTCCTACCACGAAATGCATCAAACTATCTTCCCATGGTTTCTCAGGGACCGGTCACGGTCGAAGGACTCCAATCGTCGACTGTCGGCAACTCCGTGACCTTTGACAACTATGGCTGTTCCATACATACTGGTCAACATCTTTCCACATTTCCTTCGAATAATACTTTAGGTCGAAAAGGTCAAATGTCTTCGCCCGTCCCAGATGTCCTGGTTGCGGTATATCGTGGTTGTTCTGTATAATACGTAGGCGTAACTCATCATCCTCTAGTACATATATATTCCCTCTGGATCAGATCCATCCTTCCTCCTCTATGCATTCCGCAATAGTAATCTCCTGTAACCCACTATTCATTCGAATTGCTTCCAGTATCTTTCCTTGTAGTGGGTCAATTTCAGATGCCTTGGTCATACGATTGGAAATAGAAGGACAGCCCTGAGTGGGCAGGCTGTCTGCCCACAAACGCAATTGTTCTGGTAGGATCTGCAGTGTTAGAACCACCGGTTTCCTATTTTTAAGTCTTTCTTCCCTCCCCTCAGGGCGGTCTCCCGGCCACCTCGTGAAAGCATCTGCCTTCCCATTCAACTTACCTGGTTAATAGACTATCTCGTAGTCGAACCTGGTTAAAAACTCCAACCATCATCCCTATCATCGATTTGAAAGCTTCTTTGTCATAAAATACTGGAGGTTCTTATGGTCAGTTATCAATTTAAGGGGATAGGCAGCCCCTTCAAATTCAGATCACCATTCCTCGAGTGCCTTGATAATTGCCATATGCTCCTTATTGTATATTTCATAATTGCACTCGGCCGGTGAATGCTTCTTTGCAGAATATGCCCCAGGGTGTAACACTCCATCGCCATCATACTTTAATAACACCCCGGCGGATACATAATAAATGGCATCTATTTCACTCATAACTTCTCTATCATGATTGAAATGTCGAAGGACTGGTGCCATCGTAAAGGCAGTTACCATTGTTTCAAATGCAAGCTGTTGCTCGGACTCCCAAACAATTGGGTCATCCTGTTTAATTGGCCTCATCAATGGTTCCGCTTTCTCGGAATACTTAGACACAAATCTTCGATAATAATTGCAAAATCCAAAAGACTGTTGTACTTCACACAGGTTATTGAGCCTCCCATTTGCAGTCAACTTTTCTCGACTCCATTTCTGTACGGTCTCCACTCTATCCCCATCCATAGAAATTCCCTTTGTTGATATAATCAATTATAGATATTTCACAGTATCTTTGTAAAACCCGCACTTTTCTGGTTTCAAATATAATCCTGCCTCCAGCAATCATTGAAAGATCCACCTAATGTGACCCTCATGTTCCTCTTCCGAATGGCGATATATCAAAACATCATCCAATGCTTCTCGAATGGCATTGTTAATATATCCCTGAAAATATGCTGGTGCATTTAGCCTTCTGAATTACATTACAGTAGGTTCGAACAGCCCATAACTTGTCCGGGAGGCCAATTTACGCTCATCCCCTTCTTCAACTCGAAATAAATTATAGGCTCCTCGTACGTCCAGTTTTATATATATCCAAGCTTTCCCTACAAGATTCAGTGTTTCTTTGATCAGGGGGAGTGGGTATCGAATCTGTATTGTTTTGCTATTGATATCACTATAATCAATACAAAATCCTAAACCACTGACTGGTTTCTTTGCGAATAATAATACCGGTGCTGCATATGGTAATGACCATTATCTGATAGTCCCTTTCGACATATTCTCCTCGAGCCACTCCTTTAAAACTACCAATTTGATGAATGACATTGAATACAATGGACCCGACGTGGAAATTTCTCTGTCCTTCAAACGTACTTCATGATCAATGCCGGGTCGATAAGGTGGCAATCAGTCAGCTGAAACCAGATTGAATAATGGGAGAAATCCATGATACTCTTTCGGAACAAGTTGTTCCAATGGGCATTCCTTTAGCTCATTGGGTTCAATGGCCTTATTAATATCGTAAAGAGATGCTTTAAACACCCTAAGCTTCCCCTTCCTTCCTGTTCTAAAGAACAAACACCGATTAAGCATAACAATATTTCCTCCCAATGGTTGTTGTGGGCATATTCGTGGTTCGAATATTCCTTTACTCGGAGAATACCCTGGTTGCGGAAGTCCCTCCATGACTCCGTGTACCGTACTGGGTGTGTCATGGCGATGTCTCGTGCAATACTGGGATCCGAACATAACCATATTAAATGCAAATTGTACTGCAACCTCAAGTAGTCATAACCAGGGGATCCAAAGAACAATTGAATAATGTCCTAACTTTATAACGAATACAGATAACTGTTCCATATAATCTTCAATCGTCATTCCTACTTTAGTAACGTGCGAAATATCCCCAGACTCTATAGGTCTTCTGTCAATAACCTCGACTTATCGTCTCTCTAACAATTCTTGAAGTGGTATTTGAAGATGGCGAGCAAAATCTTAATCCATAAATTCAATGCACGTAACCCCCCAATCGATCAGCACATGTGTAGGTATCTCCTAGTTATTCACAGTCAATGTACAGGTTATAACTGAATGTTTCTCTTCCAATAATCCTTCCAATACCTCCACCTTGCTAACTGAAAGACGCGAAATCCCAAACCATTTTAAAGCATTTAAAACAAAACTTTTTTTGTCAACGGAAGCGCCATCCTGCTTGGGTTGAGCTAATCTTTTTCCAATTCCTCGGAACCTGTCCCAGTTCCTACTGCTTTTCCCTCCCCTCCAGCCACCTTAAACGTCCAAGCCTATTTCCTCGCCGCTCACTCCACTGCCCTGTGGTTGAACCCTCCACAGTACAAACACCTCCCATCTGTAAACCTCTTTGCCCTTTCTTCCGCAGAGATCCTCCTTCCGCCTGCGTTATGATCCACAAATCCTGGTCTGCTATATCCAGCCACTGCCCCAGCGGAAACTCTGGCGTAATCCTTTGAAGGGCCAAAGGTCTACAGGAGGAGGTGAAACCTGGCCCTCCACCCGTATTCTGTGACGCCTGTTCTACACGTCGTTGTTGGATATAATTATCCCGCTTCTGATCCATTGTTACAAAGGCAGGAAGTTCCTCCAGCATATCGCTATATGTAAAGGAGTCCGTAATGTCTTCGGACAGCCCTATTCGCAAGGTATTCTGCATGGCTGAGTTATTCCAGTCCAAATGTGCAGCAATAACTTGAAACTCAGCGTAATACTGAGAGAACTCGCGGTTCATTTGTTTAATTTCCCGCATCTTCCGTTCCGCGGTGGCTACCCAATCATGGTCCCCACAAGCTGCATCCAGGAGTTATATATAACATGGCAGGTCTTCGAGCCCTATTATCCCGTTCTCCCAGACGTGTGGCAAAATCTGGCCTAAGGATATTCCTCTCAGGTGGTTGAATGTGTACCGCATCTTTGACTGTTTGTCAGGAATGCTGGCGGACGTTTGTTGTATGACCATCCAGCGTTCAGCAAGCCAGCCTCTCAACTGAGTGCGATCCGACCCTGAAAAGTCTGGGCAATCGGGAAATTGCTTTCCTCGGTCCTTGAGTTACTGGGGGGGAGTGGGTGCTGCCCGGGCCGTATAAGATAGAGCATTCCCTAACTGCATCCTCAGAGCTCGGACTTCTTCGCCCAATTGTCTGGTGTCCTGTATCATGTCGTCCAACACCTGTCGTAGTTCTCTGTTTGTTCCCCCCACTCTCGGGCTGCTCCTGGCTTCTGCCAGCCCCTATCTCAATGTCTCCAGTTGTTGCTCGAACATCGAATGGTCGCACTGTGGAGGCAGCATCTGTCGTGAATGCATATCCGTGATCTGTGTCTGTAATGCGATCATCTGTGCGGGGTGATTGCACACCCTCTGTATCATGGCAGTGGGTTCGGTATTCTCCACTCTCCTCAGCACCTCGCTTGCTTCTTCCTGCAATCTTTATCTCTCCCCGATATCGATCTCCAGCAGGTTCCTGTTGACAATTCCTCTTATAATGGCCTGGTAGTCCGCAGACACCAGAGCTACCCAATGGTGCCGTTCCAATATTGACATCGCAACGAATCAAGCACCTCTAGCAGTGCCAATTATATGCATCAATTTCCGAGGTAATGGGAGCATCAGCAAAAATCATTTCCGTGCGGGCGGAATGGCTCCGTCAGAGTGGACGCGCTCCGTCAGAGCCGTCAGAGACACCCCGGTGGCGGATTGCTCCGCGCCCGGAGTCAAGATCACGCATCACATCACATAACGCCCTCCGATTGCTGTTTCGCTGTTTCTTCCCGCTCTGTCGGTCTCCTATTGCAAACAAACACTCTGGGGTTGTGGCCAACTGTCACCATACGTCGGAATGGGTTCATTGGGTACATGCTTGCATCGGGATTGCAATGCAATGGTTGACTCTGCAAAAATCTCACCTCGCATTCCTTCTACATTAAGCTCGAGGAGCGTAAAATGGTTAGAAGATAAGATAATACCAGGCCGTGAGGATCCACGAAATCTCGTACAGAGCGAGTGAGACCAAAAGTAGGGAAAGATAGAGTGTGAATTTTCATTGGATGATAAGAGGAGATGGAAATGAGATGATGTCTATCTACTCCGGGGTCTGCCGAATATATACTCCCCGTCACTCTGTCCACCTCCGTTACCCCTGAATCTCTGAACAACCACCGTCTCTCCTTGATAATGTACTTGATCGAGCGTGTTTGAGATGCACTTGGAGACGGAGAGCGAATGAACTGAGAGATGCACTTGGAGGCCAGGATGCAGCGAGTTTGGAGATGCACTTGGAGGCCAAGGTCGAGTTAACTCAGAAGATGCACTTGGAGGCCGTGACCAATCGAGTTTGGAGATGCACTCTGAGGCTGTGACTGAGCGAGTTTGCAGATGCACTTGCAGACTATGATCGAGCGAGATTGGAGGAGTACTTGGAGGCGGTCGATTTGGAGGGAGGCGCGACAGCAGCTGAGACTCTATTCATTGGTTAACTTGTAATTGTGGGAATGTAGAGAGTTGAGTACAACATCCGCTGAGAGATGAGAAACTGGCTGGGAGCGGGAGACTGTCGATCTTGGGATGATGCTGTACTT
>Ga0307515_10000688_pt1 | contig 77933 bp, 78 predicted proteins | sample 17_EM_MG_FD_194513 | JGI IMG/M metagenome (GOLD analysis project Ga0307515, IMG submission 194513) | Populus trichocarpa ectomycorrhiza microbial communities from riparian zone in the Pacific Northwest, United States - 17_EM | ecosystem: Host-associated > Plants > Roots > Unclassified | place...
GAGTGGTGTGACGAGGGGTGGGCAGACGGCGGTCGATGGTTTGGGGAAGGGCGGGGAGGCGGTCGGGAGGAGTACTGGGCTTTCGGGGTTGTGGGGGTGGAAGTAGGGGGAGGGAGTTGCGCTTCTAGCTTAGTTTGCTTGTTTGTTTGCTTGTTTGTTCCGTATACCCTGGCACGTCGTGGATCAAATCTGGAATTGAGGTGAAGATTTATTTTATCGGTTTGGCTTTGTAGTAGTGATACAAATGCTTTGACATCTGACTACCTACTTGGGGCGCCAATGGTAGCGAGTGACACCGTGTGCTTTAGTACTTAGGTACAAGTACTTAAAGGTACTTACTACTACTTATGCAAACCTATAACCAGTATTACATGTATAAGATCTGAGACGTGTTGCGGACCTGATACAAGCTCACTGTAACCGGTGTTGACGGAATACTGGACTTTCGCCCGAGATCATCGACGGGCATTGTGCGATTTCTTGGCTCTTACGTGGGCTGCCATTTCCAGTATAGTTGTCTTGACATCGTGTACTTAAGCTTTCTCCTTTTCTCTTCTCGCTTCCATCCCAGTCTGCCTGTATTCACTAGCATCGACGTAAACCCCTACTCTTTATAATGCCTCCTGGACATGGTTATTGGCGCCTGGATAGCGCTCGTTGTTGATGTCGTTGAGAAAGCGCACCTGCGCACAGTGAGACGTAGCAGGTGACGTTGATGAGCAAGGGATTCGGGAAGTAAAGGATCACTGGGCAACCTTCTCCTCCCTTCCAATCTTCTCCTAGCATTTGTGTTTCACTTCACTTCACGATGACCAATAGATTAACTACTATCACTTATCACGGTTATTCTGGAACCTTCGCTAACGGATGGAAATGCATAATATAATGGATATCAAGGCCTAGGGTCTCGAGGTTTCAAATTTTGCACAGTATGTCAGTGCAGTTATCCAGAATCTCTAACACACGATCTGACAATCAAGTAATATGCGCGAGCATACTTGCGGTCCTTTTCTTGGCTGCTGCTCATACTGCTTTTCGTTGTTAACGTTGCAGTTTTTCTTGCCTGGTGGGTCTTTGGTTATGCACTTTCGGCAGCCAGGAGATATGAGACGTCCTATTATGGTACGGAACGCATTCTAATTCGCTAAGTAGAACCTTCAACCACTCCTTGAAAGCAAAGAGAGAAAACTGCGACGTCGAGTACACGCTATCTCATATCGATACCAAGGAATCAATGGAAATCGAATTGCTTTCTCGCATTTTGTTCATATAACCACAAACAAAGAAACGCATTTTATGGTTATTAATTCCACTCCCATAGCCCCTCTGTCATTACGTCCGACCCACAAGCAAAAGCGAAATCTATCAGCCCAATTTCCCTCTATAATTCTAAGCTACTCTCCCTCCACTTTACACCCTCCAACCAATACTATCACATCGTGAACCCACACAAACTTTGTTAACTCTTCATACTTGCATCGCAGAGAACAGGCCGTCTTACCTAGCAATAAGCTACAGGACAAACATAAGCATCGATGATATCCACCTTGCAATCCTTTGCCAATACAACCAGTGCACTCGATTTTATTCGGCGATTGTTTGTAACAATCACCGAGGTACCTCCCATCTACCCAAACGGCCAACGCGTTCAAGCCAGGTCTGGAGTCTCCCGCCTCCACAGACGGGCCTGAGCCCGCCAACCCTGGATGGGTCAATCGGGTAACTGCCGTCGTAATTTTGCTGCCATCTATGCACCGCAGTAGTATTGATTCGACGGAACAACCATCAGATCACGTATCGTATCGGTTCGCCAGCCGCAGTCGTTCCCCTGAAAGTTTTTGTCGCACCCTGGGAACTGAGCGCGTTGAGTTCGGCGCATGGTGTGGAAGCCTCCGGCGGCGGCGGGGGTGAGAAGCGGAAGGAGGGCGCCGATTATGAGGAGGAGGGCGTTGAACTGTATCTGGACGGTGTTGTTGCTAGTTGCTGGAGGTATGGAAGGCTCGGTTTGATGGTTTGTTGCAAGAGTGATGGCGATGAGCTGGAGCGTGAGCCTGGTGCAGTACTTATAGGCATTCGATGGGTAAGAGTTATTAGAATGTGTGAGCACACAGTAAGTATCACGGCCTATACGAACAAGCAACGAGGGGTGGAATTGCAATCCTCATCAGAGGCCAACTCTTGTATAGGGCTGCATACTGTGTCACTCTCGCTTTCTCCGAAGTAAGCGTAGCCTATTCACTGTAGGATAACCTAAAGACGGCGCCAAAAGATACTACTTGTTTGCAATTGAGTTCTGCCGCCTGAAAGGCTCGGAGCTGTATCTAAGCCCCTTACTCATCAGTTTCGCAAAATAATAACCAATCGCTCGATCAGCAATCTAATGATAGTCAGCAGTAATTAGAGAACTAATCGTAGGAGCGGATGTTTGGTCATTAACGCAGGCGAACTTCAGCTTGAACTTTTGACAGCACTACCAAGACTGGTTCCTGTATATATAAACTCCTTGGCGTCGCTCTAGAAAGGTCTCATCGTACTCAGTAGGCTCACTCTTGCAGGCCTTTCACTCAAACAAGGGTAGGTAAAATTTGTCAAAGGGCAATTCTCCGCACGCATTGGTGAATATATAATTGCGCCCCGACTCCCGGTCTATTCCCCGAGAACACATCTGCATTGGCCAAGCAAGCGTAGCCGCTATGCACATATAGAGTAAGTAGTGCGTCTGGTTGCGTAGAGGATATGTCGGTCGATCCTTTAAGGACTGTGCTTATGTTGCTGTGGAGCTTCTGGTAATGTACTTATGTCTCTGGGCTCTGGGACCCCAACCCGTATTTAGAGCTAAGACCTGACCTCAGAGAGCATAGTAAGGTTGTTCTGACAGGCTTCTAGCTATAGTACGAGCTCGCCTAGCTTTAAGGGTCCGAGTGTACTTTCTACATCCGGGGTTGTGCGATTTCTATATGATTAGCAAGTGCATCTTCTGTAATGAGGAAAAATGCCGAGAGGTTGAGGTATAAGTTAGATGAAATGCATGGATGTGTCACATGATTTAGATTTTCTGGGCGCAGAAATCATCTTTCACGGTCCCTGTCTTTGGCATCTATCCAGACGGGTTCCTGGGTATTACCAGCTCTTCTGTGAGACCAGATGGTTGCACATCGGAGCCTGAGGTTTGAGGACTCAGTTCGATGATGCACATCATAGAAAGGTGTGTTTGCGTTAACGGGTCTAGAGTAGACCTCTCACAGCCGGAATTTAAGCACGGGGTTGGTCGTTGGAACTGTCATCCGGTGCGGTATTTTGGGGGCTCTGCAATGCGGCAGTTTCCACGAAGGATAGATGGTTGGCACCTTCAGCACTTTGTTTACCGAGAAGTTGAAATAAGCTTACCGAAACAGGGCAGGGTGCTATCATTGTTCTCATGAGCCTTTCCGCGTGCGGGTTGTTTTCAGATCTGCACAACTATGGACTGAGAACATTGAAGCCAAACAATTTCCCTCCCACCTCCAGCCTTATATTTATTCTTCAAACAAATGAATTAATTGCTTTTGCCCAGAAAAAAAAAAGAATGGTCTCATCTCATGCGCCAAATCATGAGGTCTCACAGGGAATCGAACCCTGATCCCCGGAAGGTTCCTTTCGAAACGAAAGTTCAAAATCCGATGTGCTAACCATTACACCATGTGACCGAGTGATGAAACCTTTATTCCTTTAGAATTGTTGGGTAGTGGTTGTTGAAACTTAAAGTGTTGCCGTAACTAAATCGACCAGATGTCCAAGGGTTAGTGACATGCTACGAAGGAATAGTCCTGTACCACTTGACAGCGTCGCCTTTTCGCATGACAGAAAAGCAAATCGCGTATATCGGAATCGATGTGCCAGTATCAAAAACTCTAACGGCATGCGGGGCAGTGGAAGTATACAGGCTGACCTGCGGAAGGGAATTGAATAATAAAAATGGGAAGGTGATGGTAGGTCTGAGTGAGGTCGCATGGGTGAGAATGTCATGATCGTAAGTTGTAGCAGGGTAGGTACTAAAGGAGCATCAGTGCCAACGTCACATGCTCTCTACTTTAAATTGGGGCTATGGACACCCTTACCGTACTATCCCCACATACGGCTGATCGTAGACTGAATTCATCGATCGAATTCCATCCCTGATAACCTGAGAAACCTGGGGCCATCACTATTATACCTTACCCGTACCTAGCACTATTGATACTAATTGCTAGTCGTACGTAATATCACGAAGAAAGCTTATCTGCCTTCCGTGGTGTGATATGATGGCGAAATGTGCTCCCCGGAATTCTACATAGCAGCGGAATAAGGATGTTCAGGATGGTGGTTGTTGTCCTTTGTGATGATTTCGCCTCACGCTACGCAGCTTTGCCTGAGCGACACCCCACTGCCTGGTCTAACATTATGTCCTTTCTCTTCACACTTCGCAACTACCGACTTCCTACTCTGTTTGCCTCGAGCTCTGGACCTTACGTTGCAAGCCAACATGTACTTCTAGAGGTTTATCGATTGATCGAGTCGCCTCCGCTTAGAAAGTGCAAAGCGGGCAAAGAATAGTGTTTCCGAAGTGTGGCTTACGAGAAATCAAGGTATGAACAGTTGGCGAGGGCCTTGGTCTTTAGCGAGGACAGTAAACCCTCTAACTGCCCCACACGTAGGCGTAAGTAAGGAGGAAGTAGAAGTGAAGTGTAGGCAACGATTGTATCATAGATCATAGTAATGGGGTAAGGATAAGCGCAGAGGTGGGAATCCGTTAATTTCTCACAACAGCATTACATTACCAACCAACCAAACACAGATAGCGATGGTTTATACTATTACTTGTTGCTGAGTAGTAGTTGATTAATGAAACCCAGGCCCTGGAAACATGAAAATAGTTGAAATCCAGTTGGAAGCGGATAATCTTCATATCAAGCCACTCGGAAGTTTCACGCATCGTATATGATAAGCTTGCATACCCGGTGCATTTCTTCACTTGCCATTTTGCACTCCGACGTCCCCGCACTCCGCAATTTTGAGCTTGGACAAATCCCCTCTTGCCTTGATTTCCCGTAATGCACACGCTTTGCATAATCGCCTTTACACTTTCGAACGCCACCACGGACTTTCTACACCACCCTTTGGATCGCGAGTGGTACCACTCCTACAATTCGATATATAGTAACGCCATACCCCTTCAGCCACTCATGGCAGGTGTGCACTTCCAGAGGTTTTATCGATCCCGCTGCAGCTGCAGAAAGTGTAAAGCGGCTGGGTGTGGTTTGCGAAGGGAAGGTTTTGAACCCATATCTTGGTGTTTATATCACCATTGAGCACTTCAGGTTTCGGGCCTGGAGGACTACTGTTTATAGCACCATTGGGCACCGCAGGTTTCGAGCCTGGTGGTTTAGTGTTTATAGCGCTATTGAGAATTCCAGGTTTGAAGCCTGGGGGTCTTGTTGTTTATTGCACCATTGATTGAGCGCTGGATGTTTTGAGCATCAGGGAGTAGTGTTTCTAGCACCATCGAGCACTGTAGGTTTCGAACCTGCGGCACGGTGTTTCTAGCACCATGCTCATGCTCAACTATCTAAGCTAAGAGATCGCTTGTTAATTCGATGACTTCACTATGACTATGTATGCAAAGTGTATAGCTAGCAAATACTACATCCGCAGGTGCAACAGCTGGACATACGTTCCTCGCTAAATACAGCATTACCAACCGGGTACACATGGGGCGGTTTATCTCTAAGCCTAGTCATAGTACTGGGTATCACTGATACCTAGGACCTAGATTAGAACCAAGTGGGCTGGAACTCAGATCGGATCAGTGGATCTCTATACCAAGAACTCAGGGGGTTTAGCACTTGTTCCATGCTCTGGTGGCGTGCGCCGAATATACGCGCTAGAGCGCAGATTTCAATCCTTCGCTATGACGGTCGGCTCCCTCACTTATTTGTCGTTTTACACTTCTCTGCCTACATTAGCTCCCTACGTGGGGTCTGGGCTCTATCGCCCCGTGGTGGTCCCGTCCAACGGTACTCTTATAATAGGAAAATGAGACAAAAGAACATATAAGAATGAGTACAGGTTTCGAACCTTGCTGTTTACAGCGTCTGGCGTTTGTGGCGCGGTATTAGAGCACAAGATAAGCTAGGCATTAGTTCTTGCTTATTGATCCCGAGTATGGAAAATAAGGATTCTACAATCCGTCTGATGAGGGAATCAAGGGGATCTACAGCATACGCTGGCCCGAGAGCGGGATGGCCACGATCTTACTTCAAGGTATTCAGCCTGATACTAGTCTTCTTATTAAATTTCTGGCAGCCTAGAGCCCATGGCCAATGTGCACTTTTCGATTACTGCCGAGAAGGGCACCATTATGGGGTATCAAGGCATGGAGGAGCTAACCTTCCGATCCGCAAGGATGTGGGCGTGATGCAGGACACAGGGGGGGGCGCGTTGGAACGAAAGAAGCGCAACTCGCAAGGAGGAAGTACTGAGGCAGCTGAGTACTACGACTATAAGTACCCACCGAGTAGATGGGTACCGATGGGGAAAAACATATATTCTGCATGTCTAAACAGATAAAGAGAGGCGTTACAGGTTTCGAACCTGGTGTTTACAGAACCTGGTATACGTAACATTAGCGATTACAGCATCTAGCACTATCGCACCAACTAAGCTAAGCATCAGTTCTTTATCGAGTGGCTGTTTATCTCCAAACCCCAGTGCGGGTGCCTTATTAGATTCAATGATACCTAGGATGTGGATTGGAACTAGTGGCCGAAATTTAAAGTAGATCGGATCTTTATATTAGGTAATCGGCAGTTGTTCCATACCTTGGGTACGTTGTGGTGGCGGTGGTGGTGGCGGTGGCTGCCTAAGAGCCTCCCCTCCACTTTATGCGCCCGATACTAGCCTCCTTCGTCTCCCCTCCAATGATGCTATTATGCAAACCTTCAGACAGCATTAGAACTCCGATGTGCATTTCCGAGGAGATTTATCCGGAACGTGTAACGTGGATATGTGCACTATGCGATATCGAGGCAAATTCGCATAGCCAGAAGACGCTTTAGAAAGTGTATGCGGCTGATATATGCACAAGGCATGGGGCAGTTGTGAAAATCAGGGCGTGATGGACGATCTGAGGGAGCACTGTGGCAAGGTTTACGAGCGGGGTTTATGCGCGGGAGGTGCGATGTTGCGATCTCCTGAAATTAAGGAACGGAGTCAAGGGCGGGAATCTTCGGTTGGCGTGATTAGAACGAGTGATGTGGACACGCGCGGGCCGGAGACATGTGCTCGGCAGGTGGAATATGTTCGGCACATCCATATCATACGAGAACTCGCTATCCGCACCGCACTGCGACGATCAGTCGGGTCGGGGGGAGGGGGGAGGGGCTGAACCTAACCGTGTGTTAACAACCTGAACCCACGGCACACTGCATATGTGGCAGGTTTTCTCTCGGTTTTTTCTCCAGATTCGTAGCTCGGGCACAAGTGATGCGGCAATGCGAGGAAGGTAGGGATAAGCACCAAACATGCAAATGGCCAGGCTGGAACCACTCCAACAGGCAATTCTGCAGTCGATGCCTACACAGGTCCCAGTCTCCACACATTCACTCTCACTTGCTGACGGACTGGTTCCCGGTAAGCCCTGCATGCAATCCAGGCCACTGGAATGATTGCACGCCCCGACGCCCCGATGGCTTTGCACGGTAGTTGCGCACTGGAGGACTCGGAATAGGCAGGCGCCTATCGCGGATCGGGCCCAAAAAATAAATGTCGGGGTTTAGCGCTTTCGCTCCCCCACGCTCTGCGTTTCTTTCGTTTGCGTTTGTTGCTAGGGCTCGGAGCCACCTGCCGAGCGGTTTGTGTGGCTGCGTCGATGCAGACGTGTGTGATTGGCTGCGACCGATGCGCAGTTTTGGCGGGTGAGGGGTTGAGATGATGTGATGATGTGCTGCAGGAAGGCACCACCACGCTCTCCCGAGGACAGGGGCGTGGGAAGAAGCGAAGGAGAATGTCGCAGAAGTGGTGGGCCGTATCTTGCTGTGCAGACGAAGGGGGAGCGGCCGTCACGCAGATCAACGATCAACGAGCGAGCGGAGCGCAAATCTTGCGGAGGGAAGTGGACGCCAGGGCGGAGGGGAAGCGGACGCCAGAGCGCAGAGCCAGATCCGACCGAGCTGATAGGCTTGGTGTGCGCCAAAGATGCACACCTCGGGCTGAGCACACCCCACCCACCACCCTCTGCTTCCACCATCCGCTGCCACCCATTCTACGCCCACCACCTCCACCAACTCCACACCACCCATTCTGTTCCGCGCATTGAATGGTCTCTCGTCTCTCGTTCTGTTCTCCCCTCAAAACGGCCTCTTCCTTCCTTCCCTTCGATCCCATCTTCAGCTAGAATCGCTCCCATTCTCTAGCTTCCACCACTTCGGCGGCTTCTCTCAGTCTCCGGCTGTTCTCTCGCGCCGTTCCGACCGCCCATACCGTATCCTTGCATCCCTGTTGGTCTCCTAGCTTTTCTGCTGCTCTAGTTTACCCGCAAACGCTACCCGTCGCACTCAGCTTCCCCTCCGTCTATCTCAGTCGCCTACCGATTCTCACCGATCTGTTCCTCACCCTACCACGACTCGACTGCTGCTCTACTTTGCTTTGCGGAAACCGCTGCTGTCGTCCCGAACCACACTCGAATTCAACGCCGGATATCAGCTACCATGTCGCAGCACTCAGCCGACGGCGAGTCGGGCTACGAGGAGTCGGGCTACGAGGTTGATACCGAGTCTATGACGGAGATCGAACCGGACCCGGACTATGACGAGGTCAGCTCGCAATACGATTCGTGCTACTCGTCCGGAACGTCCGTTATCCTCTCTGATTCGTCGGCCCGCATATTGTCGAAGGCAAATCTGATTAGTCGTCGGGGTCTCGACAGTGATAACACCACGACCCTGTTCTCGGAGGTCACCAACTTCAAGTGGGAGCACGGTAGACGGTTAGCACCATCTGTCACCGAGGACGCTCGGGCCGGAGGGCTGATGGGATTTTCTGCAGATATCATGCGTACTCGGAAGGCGCTTACTGGGCTCCTAATGACGATAAACAGAACCAGCAGCTAGATATCTTGTATGTCATGCACACTCGTTACTGCGGACCGCGGACCGCACCGGAGTGGATGTCGCTAAATTATTACCCCGCAGTCACCACATCTTCATGCTTATCCTGGATGGCAAGCTCTACCTCGCGCCGATCGGCGAGCCCAAGAAAGTTCTTGATCTCGGAACCGGTGTAAGTACTGTCGAATTCGGTTTTCTGGTATGTTGCTAACTGGGGTGCAGACCGGTAGGAATTCTTACAGTGGACGTTGCCTTGGCTCGACTCGGTTGCTGATTGGATTGTGCAGGAATCTGGGCGATCGAGATGGCCGACAAGTTTCCGAATACGAGTGTGTTGGGCAATGATTTGAGCCCGGTTCAGCCTACTTGGTCAGTGCCCGGGCAGGGAGCCCAGTTGGGAAGCAATGAGCTGACATTTGTCTTCCGGACCGCAGGATTCCAGCCAACTGTAAGGCACTAGCAAGCATACCCGGGAGCGCCAGCTAACCTTCCTTCAGGCTCCTTCGAGGTTGACGATTTCACGAGACCCTGGCTTTACCCGCCCAGCTCGTTCGATTTCATTCACTCTCGCGGCGTTTACGGCTCCGTTACGGACTGGGACACCTACCTTACCGAAGCCTACAACGCTCTTGCACCCGGAGGTTGGTTTGAGAGCGTCGAGGTCTCTCCTATCTTCCGTTCCGAGGCATCGCTGGATGGACAATTGCCAGACGGCTCGCTCGCCAAGCAATGGGGCGTTTTGGCAGATGAGGCGTCCGAGATGTCTGGGAGGAAGCTGGACATTGCCGAGAAAGTTGGAGGATGGATGCGGAAGGCTGGATTTGCGAATATACAGGAGAAGCAGTTCAAGATTCCACATGGACCGTGGCCTAAGGATGAGAAAATGAAGATTATTGGCAAAATTAATTGCATCAATATTATTGAGGGAAGCGGTACGGATCTGACCTTGTCCTCATTTTGATCACCTACTGACGTGATGTAGAGGGCTTCACCCTTGCGCTCTTCACTCGCCACCTTGGTTGGTCTATCGAGAAAGTGCGCGAGTTCTTGTCGAAGGTCACCGAGGAACTGAAGGATCACCGTCAGCAGCTATATGGACAAATGTGAGTCGCTCCATCCACGTACTGAATTGAACTGGTGCTGAGTATATGTAGGGTCGTGGTGTACGGCCAGAAGCCCTTCACTGCCGACAAAGCTCCCATGAGTGATGCCGACAGCGCATACCACAGCGGCTATGCCAGTGCTGGGCTCAACCCCAGAACTACCTCGGCCGTTCCCACTGCCTCGTGATTCATAATCACGTCGATCCATTTGAGTTGCTTTGTCTTTCGAGGGCGTGCGTACTAAACAATAGGCTTCTCTTTTTTCGATGGCGTACTAAATACCAGGCGTTTGCTATTTTTGTTTCCCTTTACGTTTACCTGATGTGGTTCAACGGTTGGCTTGCTGTTTTTGCTGTATTATGATGCCATGATGATGAACACCAAAAAACACATGGGTGGGCGCGTCTGCTTTTACTACCATGCTTTTCTTTTACTCGGTTTCTTTCTTTCCTTTTTGCGGCGTTTTCAGGGCAGGCATGATAAGCTATGGGATGAAATCTCAATGACCATGAAATGATGCTATACTATGCCATGCTATGGGGAATATAATGGGCGTTTCGGTACGGGCTCTGCGGGGTGATGAGGGGTACGTAGGCTCGCAAAATGAACCAGGCTTTTTCAGTGATGAAAGGGCATTGAGCTCGCTATAGATAATTTCATCGTGCTGCCGAAGTGGGCTTGTGATCAGGTGGAGTGCTACTGGAAATAGTGAGGCGGTGCTATGCGGGAAACACAGCTTACGGTTTCATATGCTGATGTGATACGCTGGCTGGTGGCGCGGTTTTGATTTTGTGCTGTAGAAGGGTGTAGCTGTATGGCAGGATAGGGTAGCCGGGGAGGAAGGGGATAGGATGGCCTGTGTTGGTACGGGGTAGGAAGGTGCGATTTCGGTGCCAGTAGATTTTTACTGTGGGAGCCGGGGGGGGGGGGTGTTGATATTGGCTTTCATGGAGAATGAGGAATGGAGAATCTAGGTTTTTGTAATATGCTTTGGTCAGTGGAGAGGTGAGTACTTTCTCAGTGGTAGGTTGTGGCAGTCATTGTGGCAGTCGAATTTGAAGGAAGTGAATGGGGCGTTGCTGGCTGAATGAAGGTTGAATTTGTGGGGGAGATATCTGGCATTTGATGGTTTACGACATGAGAAATCACTCGCGGCGAATTATCATACTAGATGTTGCGTGAACCTGACCGAGCTGAGCTTCAGCTGAGCTGATGTCAAGGCACATAGCCGGTAGGGCATAAGGTACCCAACTACCTTGTATATATCTCGAGTCTTTCTCCTACTCTCCAGTCTCTGTATCTTAAGTCTATTCACACGGTTCTCCCCTTACATATTTCAACACTAGAGGAGAGCAAAAGAATCAGCGCAACTGTGAGTTCCAGCCTTGGTACTTATCGCACTGGTGTTTAAGGCACATGTGAACTTTGGTGATTCAACTTGCCTTTATGCTCTCTTGTACGCTTCCAGTTATACATCGTCGCTAGTCGCTACTCACTAGGGTGAGCAACTGTTCCACGACGCACCCAAGGGGCAGGAGCAGCAAAAAATAAAAGATGAGTGCAACTATGAGTTTGGATCCTCAGTTGTTTATAGCACCTGTCGACTTTGATTTTTACAGCACCAACCTGGGGTTTCGAACCTCGGTGTTTACCGCGCCTGGCGTTTGCAACACTAGTCTAGCTAGACTTATAGTTCTTGGTTTGGACCCTAGTCAGGCCAATCAAGGTGCCAAATAGTAAGTTGTACTCGCATTACCTAGGTTAGTATGATTGTGTACGCTACGGGTGCGGGCTACACAAGTGGTGGAAAATTCAAAGAAAATCTCCCACGTGCTGATGTTCAAATGGCAAGCATGTGTATGATACGAGTGAAAAGAATGAATACTACAGAGTTGAGCCTGCAGTGTTTGGAGCACTCACCAGCGTAAGCGTTGTTACTAGTTGAGCTAAGAAGTCTGGTCTTGTGTATTGATGAACTTACGGGATGTAGGATTGGCGATTTATCAGGGTTAGCTAGACATGCTGGTACCAAACACGCTCGTGTCGGGGCTGAACCACTTAGACACAGGGTCAGAAGTAAGATCGCTACAGAGTCGATTACTGACCACCGGTGTCATAATTCGAAAGCGACCATCAAAGTTCTGAGTTAACAATCTATTAAGCCATTAACTATGTCGCAATAGGTAATTTCTGAAGCCATTGATAGCGAGTGGCGACTGACATTATGGATGCAGCTAGGCATTTGGACCTGGGATACAATTTCCTCCGCCAATGCTGCTTGATTATAGACCAGATCTAACTTTTAAACTGTAGTTTTGGGTTGCGTGCTGTTAGACAACTCCTATTTCCATAAGCTGATAGAATGAGAAGTGTGGCGGAGAATTGCCCTCCTGAGCTGTCTCCAGAAACTGCTGCTTTCTTTAAGACTAAATAGGCAGCTTCATGTTGGGAGGTCTCTGTTAATATCCACAGACGCTCCTCCCCAGAATCTGCCCTGGTGCCAGTTCTCATTCGAATCTGCTCTCGATTGTATGTGATACGAAATGATAGGTCGGAAAATGGTGGTGCAAAATGGATCCGGAGGTACACCATTGTAGTATTTCGGTTGGTACTAGTAAATATAAAGCTTGGGGCAATTTACAGCATGCCTGGAGTCTTGGATTATTTTGAAGAAACACGGCTGTGTAGTTAATTATAATGGCTTGAGCAGTTGTTAACTAAAATTACTGTAACTTGAGACATTGTTAACTCTGGCTCAATAGATTGCTAACTCGGAACTTTGGTGGTCGCTTTCGAATTGTGATATCGGTGGTTACTAATCGACTCCGTATATCTGTACTGTAATAACATTTCTGACAGTAATGGCAGCGAACGAGTGATATTTTATGGATTCGTGTCGCTTCACTGAGATCCTCGAGTGGTGGACGGAGCAGTTAACCAATTCGGATCATTCTCCCCGTGTTGATATCATAGACTTGGCAACGTCATGGTTTCGTGCACAAAGCTTTGACGTCATCCGACCGCAACCACAGCTTCATCATATCCACTAGTTCTGTCCAAAATCCCACTCCAACTTCAACTCCATCACTTTTCACCTCTACCGCAATGAGCACACCATTTGTTCGTCTCCGCTGTTCTGTGCAGCCCGCTCCATACGGTAAAAAGGGCTCCTCGTCTGTCGCTGCTAGGTTTGGCGCAGCTACTGCCGAAAACAACTTTGTTATCGACGAGAACCAGACTTACGGCGAGGTATATCCTTGCTGACTCCCCTGCGGTAAAAGCAATCGTTAATAACGAGTGACTGGTTAGATCTGGTTCGGAGACCACCCCAAAAACCCCTCGACGACACTCGACGGCACTCCACTCGCTTCCCTCATCGACGCCAACCCGGAGGAGTATCTCTCGTCCGGAGTCTACCAGCGTTTCAAAAACACCCACAAAAAACATCTCCCGTACCTATTCAAAGTCCTCTCTTTCGATAAAGCTCTCCCCCTCCAAGCGCATCCACACCGCAAACCGGAGGTCGCAGTGACGATCTCAGAACACTTCGACGGGTTCCTCGGGTTCCGCCCCATCCGCGAGATTAAGAGCTTTTTGAAGCATGTTCCAGAGCTACGGAAGGTGTTGTCGGACCATGAAACGGTTGAAGCATTCCTGACTGCCCCTGAGGATGGCGAGGAAACACAGCGTTTGCTGAAGAAGATGTTTGCGGAGCTGCTGAGCACGAGTCATACCGAAATTGCGGCGTGCTCGCAGCAGCTGCATACACATGTTGAACGCGGACATGATGATGCGCTGGGGGATCTGGGAAGGCAGCAGGGGTTGGCGAGGGTGATCGAGAAGGTGCTGGCGGATTATCCCGAGGATGTCGGCGTGTTTGCAGCGGTGTTCTTTATGAACTATGTTAGACTAAATAAGGGAGAGGGCATTGCGGTGCCTCCGGATTGTATCCACGCGTACCTTGAGGGCGATGTCATTGAGGGTATGGCGCGGTCGGACAACATGGTACGCATCTTACCTTCTGCGCGTTGGGTGAGTTATTGACGAGGACAGATTGCGTGTGGTTTCTCAACGCCGGAGGAACAGGTGGATCCGAAGACGTTTGTGGACCATTTGAGTTACGATGCTTCCGAGCCGAAGAAATTTGCGCTGCAGCATGAGACGTGGAAGAAGTCCGGGAACGGCAGGACGCAGATATATCACACGCCGTGGGACGAGTTTGATCTGCTGTACACCAAACTTGAGACCGGTCAGGAGGAGGTGGTTGAGGAGGGTATCGGCGGTCCGACGGTGTTTGTGGTTACGCACGGGGCGGTGGTATTGAGAGATACCGCTGGGTTGCAGCAGGAGAAGCTAGAGCAGGGTCAGGTGGTGTTTATTAAGCCCGGAAATGGGTATCGGATCATGGCCAAGGACCAGGCGGCAGAGGTTTGGGGCTCGTTTGTGGAGGATTAGGTGGGGATGGTATGTACATGTTCAATATTTGTCACTTATCAAGGACCCTTCGCTGGTCTCCTTAAGAATATATGGCGCCCTGATATCGTAGTATGTTCCGCCCAATACACGGAATTTGCCTGTTCACGAACCGAACAAGCCAGTTTGCGAACTTAGACCAGTTAGCGAACAGGACAAAATATGTGACCCTATCCAGAACCCTGAGGAGACTTGCTGATCTTGCTAATGGTAGCTCTATCTATCGCTGTTCTACCCCACCGGCCAAGGTCTCTACTTGACCAAAAGGATATCCCCTTGCTCAAGATAGCCGCTTTCCCGGGAGGGTATCCTGCCAGGCAAGATTCTTGATTGCGGGGTGGGACACCTCCTGGTGGTGAAGAACTGTGAAAATGGTGAGAGGGATATCCTCAGCGCAAAAAAGCCTTCTCGTTGATTCGTCTAGAACTATCAAATACAATCTATCTACTGTTCTTGTATCCTTCGAGTCTTCCTAGGGGGCACAGAAGTAGTAGTGATTCTGCCCTCTTGTAGTATCTGCCCTCTTGCGGTGCTGACTTCTGAGGCATTTCCTGCATAAAGTTGTTTTCATTTCAAGCCGACCATTCGCTTCCTCCTCCTCCACCACCACCACCTCATACTGCAGCAAACATCCCTCAACTAGCTGGGACAGCTCACTATCTGTATCATCAGCGAGTCTAGTAGCGGTAATAGGCGAACGCTACACAAGGGCCATCTCAGTTCGTATCTGTAGGTTTGACAGATTCCCACAATCAAACTCGGTCGCATGGCAATGTACCGAGCATTTCACCCTGGTTTTGATACAACGGCACCACCCTGTACACTGTGGCCCCTTGCAGTCGTATGTTATCAAGATTCTCTCACTAGTAGAGACCATTGCTGTTGCTGCATGGAAGGAAAGAGTCATATTCATTTCTTCCCGTGGAGTACGCATATAGTTATGTGCTTTCAGCTGGTTATCACCAGCTGAATGCCGTACGCCCATATCCGCAAGTCCTACATGACATCTTGGCCGGCAGGATGTCCCCGCTTGTTGAGCGGGGCATCTCCCACTCGCCAGTTAAGAATCTTGCCCGGGAGGATACCCCCCAGCAAAGCGGCCATCTTGGGCAAGGGGATATCCCCTTGACCAGCCAGACATCCTCTTGGTCAAGTGGAGATCTTGGCCGCTGGGGTAGAACATCGCTATTACACGGTATCCGTTGTTAGTGATTATGTATGTCACTTCATTTATCACCTTTTAGTAGGCTGGAAGGTGTTGATTCGTAGAAAATCACTCGTGTTTGCGAATCGCTGAGTTCACCAACTGGTCGGAATATATATCTAAACCCTAGCTTGCACTCAGCATTCCTCCTAAGACGCTTCATCTTCGAATCTTCCTTTCGCACATGAACCCCGAGAATATCCTAAACTAGCCTACGCCGTCCGCTATACATTCAACGGAGTCGTATCCACATCCCAATTATAGACCTTCCCGGGTCTCCATAGGGGTATTGAGTGAACAGCTATAGTGTAAATCCGCCAATTGCAAAGAAAACGGTACAAGAAGAAGCTAAAGTTGCCATCCCACTAATGCTTCATTTCTAAGCCTATGATTATCCCCTTAGTTTTTGCATGAGTAGATAGATGGGTAGAAGTCAGATGCAGCGTCATGCTGATCGATCGTAGCATCGAGTGGCGGGGATGGCGAGACGTCTGGCATCGGTTCTTCGGCACCAACCAACACCATTTCCCACAAAAAATGAGCGGTGCGGAGCTTGGCCTCTTTTCCGGGGGTGGAATGGACGGCGGGATTTGGGGGCGGCGTGTTTGTCTATGCTTTGGTAGAGAGGATTGCTTCTGCAAGACTCAGGCAGAGAGAGGGCGAAGGTTTGGGGGCTGCCGGTGAAGTCGTTGCCGGTGAGTTGTTGGTTGTGTGTGACAGGATTCTTGGTGAGAATTGGACCGTGGTCGGTGGTGAGGGATGTGATGTAGAACGAGAAAGAAACCTGTATTATAGATGTGTTAAGGTTGAGAAAAAGCAAGTTCAGATTTCCCACCCCGCCAAGAAAGCCAAGAATGTAACGCAAGGCGACAGTTCCACGCACAGAAAGGCACTCAGGTGAACATTGTGCAGCAGCTCGATAATCTGTTGAAATCGTATGACTGTGAACAGTCGCACCGCCCAATGATCTGTCCTTCATGCCTCCCGCAATGCATCACAACGTCCTAAAGCGATTTGTTCAACTCCTCAGCTATGCTATTTTCGGGAGCCTAGAATCGGGCGAGTGACATGTCGCACAATCACAAGCAAACTGGAACTTCCCACCAACCATTATCCGCCACCTACCACCCACCCCTGCTGCGTGACCCTACCTGCTCGACATATCTCTGCTTTTTCTGCGCATTTTTCGTTACCACATAAAGGAGGGGCTGCGCTCTTGAGAAGAGTGTGCATAACTGGAATGGTCCTTCAGCTTGCTATAGCTATAACAGCGAAGTTCTCAGTTGATCACATCCCCCGACTCGCGCGACTTTACGCATACAGCCTAAGACTATAGCAGCAATGGCGAAAGACGAGCGTTGGCCATTTGTTTGGTTCATTGTATGTTGTTTACCCCGAGAAGAGTCATAGCCGAGTCATAACGTCGATGCCTTCAGGTCATACGTTCAATCCAGCTTCTTTTCGGGATCATAGTTCTCGGCATGGCATCATACATCTGTTCGCTTACTCTATACTGGTAAGCTTTCCTTCATCGGTCTCATACGACATCACTACTGACTTTTCGCAGGGCTGCCGGTATGAGCGTGTTCATATCCCTCGTCGTAGTAATCTGGATGATCATCAACTTCGTCCTCTTCTTCCTTGGCGTTCTACTCCCGATTGCAGTCGTGGTTGTTGACGCATTCTGTGTCATCTTCCTCCTCATTTCTATGGCCGGTATTGCTGCTACAGGGGTCCTTGCAATCGACTGCACATCCTACACACCATGTGAGGTAGCTAAAGGCGAATTCAGTCTGCTACTGCTGTCTATGTACCCTCCCCGCCCCCTTCCCGTCCGCCATAAAACCTAACTAACGTCATACATAGGTTCCTCTTCATCGCTACCCTCGTCTACGCATCCATAATACTCCACAAAACCCGCAAAGACCTCAGGGGGAAGAAATACAAACAGGGCCTCCCATACATGAGCGATTTGACGGCCGAGGAGCCTCCGCAGATACCGGCGCCTACATACACTTCCCAAGCAGTGGTGCCGGTGTATGTCCCACCGCAAGAGCAGTTTTATCCGCAGCAGCCGATATCGCCGGTGTATGTCCCACCGCAAGAGCAGTTTTATCCGCAGCAGCCGATATCGCCGGTGTATCCTGCGTATGGCGGCGGGTTTGTCAACCCACCGACTTCCCCCCCGCCCCCGGAGAATATGTATGAGATGCATACCAGGATATCTTCGAATGCAACGGAAACGTCAGGGATTCATCAGCAGAGACAGCCGGCAGTAGGAAATGTTCAGCAGCAGCGGCAGCAACATCGTACGGGTGAACTTCCTAGCTAGGGGGAGTGTGGAGGGTAGCCGTTGAGGGGCTTGGTTGGGCCGAAGATGAATGGGCCGTTGGATGCTACTGACCGGACAAGGGGGGTAGTTGGACAACGTACGGTGCAGTGAGTAATGGGGTTGAGAAATGATGGTGCAATATGCATACACGGAGCATCGGATGAATGTTATGAGATAATGGATCTTTGGAGAGATGCGAAGATTTTCTTAGGGAATTAATGACTTAATGTTACGGTCTAACTACGACTCAGCTCGATCTACATACCCTTCGATTTCGAGCCACTGCGCTGGTGCCGAGTTTTTCTGGTGGTGGTAACTGGAATTGCAGTCCCATGAAACATCGACGGCCATTAAATTCTTCTGGAGTCTATGCCGTCTTGTCAAATTTTCTAATTGTCGGATGAATTATGAGGTACCTTTGAGAATACAGAGGTCAGGTGGCCGGGTCACGGGAATAGTAAGACTGTTACGGACTGGATTCCGCAGAGGAATTGAAATATGCAAGAAATCTAGTGGCGACTAGGGTATAGGGCTTAGGGCTCAAAACCTTGTAGGTGGGACAAATGCCCTGATTGGAGCTTGACGGGCTAGGTATGGGTGAAATAAGGTGATTACAGCGATATATGGAATCTCAAGGCCGTAGTATGAGTATGAGATAGGTAAAACTAACCCCTCTTTTACGATCCGTATAGTATCTCTGGAATCGATTGTTACATGTACCACTTGGCCACCGAAAGTCATATCTCAATCACAGATGCAAAAGTCTCTTTGATTCTCACTAGGCGTAACCATGAATCTACACATCGGGATACCTACTTCATGTACCCGGGCTGAACAGTTGAAATTTGTCGAGAGTGATCCCGGAAACCCATTCAATTAATAAGAGCTCGTTTCATGACTTAGTTAGCGTTATAAACGCCAAACACCCGTGCTGCAAATACTAGTGTCACAGGCTCGAAACCTGCGGCTGTTACTCTCGTCAGTATCATCCTCTACATTCTGGGTTTTTGTAGTTGGTTGCAATCAAGTGGTGAGTAGAGTAAGATTATCGCTAATTGGCTAACAAGGCGATCTGTAGCAAACGACCTTGTTCATTGGTCAATTTGGCCAATCAACGAGTCAAATTGCCAGAACTGAGAAGAGATCAATTCGCAGTACCTGGCCAGCGTTCCAAAATGCCTGTAGCCTAAGTGACTGTCTTTTTCATCAGGTTTGAACTTTTTGGGATTTCCATTTTTCTGCGCTATGGCATCCGGGGCGAGAGCATTTAGGGGTTATAAGCCGTACAGTATGATTCGGAACTGTGAATCATGAAGTATGATGCGAATGCTTTGTGTTACACAGGTGTTGCTTGGCAGGAACGCGTTCCGGATTTCAGCCCTATGACATCATAACTACAATGCCTGAGCTGTCAACATCCGCGCCCAAAGCTTCCCGCCAGTTCAATCTTCGCATCTCTCAATCTCACGACATACTAACACCGACTATGTTCTCCCCATCTGAAGACCCTTCACCGCTTATCTCAATCTCCTGTCACAGCAGCTCAACTCGCCGGGCCCGTCGCAACACCGCTCACCACCGGCACTCTTTACCTCACCACACCACCGCCAGCACTTTCGCCCCTGCCCAAACTCCTCCTCCAGATCAGCTCTCTCTCCTCACGCACTTACACCCTCCCACTCACTGCATTCACCTCCATCCACTCCGACTCTGAGCGTACTTTCCTCATCAACACCAACGACCTCACCACCACCATCACTTTTCCCACCACTGTCTCCTCCTCCACCGCACTAAAATTCGAAAAAATTCTCCTCGCGCATGGATTCCTTTCCACGGGTCTCGTTGCAGACGCAGATGACATCGTCGGTGCGATGCGGGATAGTGCCACAAAGACGGCGGAGAAACTACAGAGCTACACTTCGCGCCGAGTTCAGACGAGGGAACGTGCAGAACCGTGGGAGGAGAAGGAGTATATGGAACATGCGAAGAAGGTCATGAGCGGGACTGTGGACGGGACAGATAAAGCAGCTGAAGTTACGGAGAGGGTGGGCAGGGCAGTGAGTTCTGCAGCAGAGAGCATTGGGGAGTGGGTTGGTGGGATTATGCCCGGGAAGAAGGAAGGAGGGCCAGGAGGGTAGGGTTGCTAAAGAGGCTGCGAAGGGTGCGGTGGAAGGGATGGGTGTTGTTGGTGCCGGCGTTGCAGAGAGGTACGTTTTTTCTACGATTGTTTGGTGGTTGTGGTGCTGACAGTGTGAAGCGAGTAGAAGATCGCGGGGACGGTTGGTGAATCAAACAGTCGCATTGCGGAGCATGAGCATGGGCCTGAGGCTAAGAAGATGGTCGATGGCGGCCGCGAGGCAACGGCGAATGTCGGGAAGGTTGTCTATGATGTTGCTACTGGGACCAGTGTTGCATGGCATGCTGGAGAGGCGGGGTTCGCGGCAACAAGGGTTGGCACAAGCGATTAGGAGAGTCTTTGGAACGCCCATTACGATAGAAGTTTTGAAATATTGGATATTTGCGCATGATTTGAAGACTACAATGGAAGGATCAAGAAATTAGAGAATCACAAATACCTGTTATGCGGCCTCGAGCTCTACAAATGCCAGCAGCAGGTGGACGGCCGCGCTGTGGTTGATGAATGGCCTGTTTTTAGCTACTATACTAGGTTCTGTGACGTATGAATTCAACCCATCGTGCTACCTACAGTCTCCGCATACCCTTTCTGCACTCGCTTTACCTTCAAAACAGCTCTAGACAAATAAGCATGCCAGCGCCTTCTTCGCGGTCCAACGGATATCCGGATTCACTCATACTAGTAGATAGTAGAGGCGTTTAACGTACCCCCACGTACTGCCTCCCATTCTCACCCCCAACTCTCTTAGATGAGCACCTCCCACCATAGCTTGTCGTTTTGCTAAAGATTGTTGATAGTTGTGGAATACTGCATTATGAATCGTATTGATAAGCGTGTATTGAATGGGAAAGAGTGATTTGACGCAAGAGGGTGGACGGGGGTAGCCATGGCAAGAGGGCGGAGGGCAATATTGTTATTGTGGAAAGGTGATGGCGTGTTAGGATGGATTTGGAATACTGTACCGAAAGATGAGCTTCTAAAACAACCGATTTTTCTTTCGGACGGGGTCAAAGTGACAACTTTTGGAATCGGTCCAAGGTTGAATGATATTAGTTATAGACGAGTGGTATTTAGGACCGTGACACAGGATCAGGGAGAGGTTCGTACTCGAAGTCTGCCTCATTCAATGGGATGAGGAGACAAGTGAGGACAAGATGGCGAGAGAGGATAAAGGGTTGGAATTAAACTGAAAATCTGTACTGTAACTAGACTATCCACATAAATTACAACATGACCAAATATTTTATTAGTGAACGATTCCTAGATGACACTCTAAGCTTTGGACCGAGAGTTCTAATGTCAGGTGACATCCGAACCTCACTTGTCGGTACAATAACGCACTTTCTCCGACTAACCTTATTCATTTGAGATCCGGTTTTAAACTTCTAGGGTTTAATCCTCGGCCTCACTACTTCTCTTGGACGACTTCACGATTAGCTGTTTGCACATTCGCATACATATAATCTCACTCGTGCTGAGCCACAGCATGCTCTACCCATGTCGGAATATGAATTGTTGCAGGCTCCAACTCTACAGCACACTGCCCGTGGAACTGAAAGTTTTCTACACACAGATTTTCTCTTCGTGTTTTGTATATAACCCTGTGGCTCAAACGCCAGTGACTGAAGGCCGGATAACAGATCATCGGGCATGCTGCGTCCAACTCCCGAGCCACCAATCTGTTGCATCTCTAAAAATTTGCAACATTAGACAGTATCATATGCAGATATTCTCCATCTAATTACAAATCTACATAGTACCCTACCAAACACTTTTGGTACACCTTCCTGAGCTGAATACCGATCAGGATTGGGGGCGCTTGATTTGCTGAACGTGTTGTATATATGCATGTAAACGTAGATACTCTAGCTCTGGCCTACTCTGCGCATGACTACTAAAATATCGTCATACCTTCCCACGCGGATATTTACGCGGTAGCTAAGACGGGCTCTCTCTTACTGAATATAATTAACTACTAAGTATCTTCGTATCTAAGCCATAGAATGCTCCCTGCGCCACCGAGTGATATACTGTGAAAGCAGCTTCTGTGGCATGAGGACGCAGGGTCTGGGGACACAAGGAGCCGTTGGATAATCCCAGGTATAGAGCATCTGAATTTTTGGCTTTTAAATAGTTGAATCAAAAGCATAAAAAATAAACCGCGAATACTTTAATCACATGACACCTGTCGAGCCGCGGCGCCTCCTACACCTGCAGGATGACGTCCCACAGCAGGAGCCTTCAATTGGCTGGCCTTCTGCTCATGCATAGTAGACCTTACCGCAGGAAGGCCACTTCCTGCCTTGAAGTCTGCCGGTCAGTAGCGCTCAGCCTCCCAGCGTGATGGGGGAATTTGAGGGAATATTCATATGTAAACAAAAGATAACATACGAGCAAATATGGATGAAAACTATATGTCAATCTTGGAGTTTTGATGTCCGATACAAACATGGCACTCACATGTTAATTTATAAGTAAACTCTTCGTCCTTGGTGTAGCCGCAGCCTGGAGAATCATGCAGGCAACCAGGTAATGACAATGTTTCAAAAACACAGCCATCACGACGCATACAGCACATCAGTAAGAGGCTGTACCGATGAAATGAAGCCATATCATTGAGTAACTATGGTACAGTGCCAACAACTCAATAGCCTCGTTGTCAGGTTGTTCTTACCTAGGCCTGAGGTACGCATGGCGCGGCGATGTTCGGGTTAAACTAAAAAAGCCAGACCTCAGGTCTCTATTTGACCAACCCGGTGCCCTCTCGGTAGTGTTAACCTAACTCTGAAGAGTACGACTGCAGAAAGCTGCTGCCCTTGACACAACTGCCAGTGAGAGTATGCATCGCTACGATAAAGTTCTTATAGCTATCTCTAAGACCTCCTGCTTGCAACTTCTTCAAGAAGAAAATCGCAAAACCTTCCATCTAGTCTTCCTCTAGCTCTAATTTACAATTTACAAGCCGCTACATCGCAAATACACTGATCATTAAATTGCACATCCATTAGCTGCTATCATGAACTATTGCTACGACGTCGACTCTCAGGGCGCTCCTCACGGACGTTTCCAAATTTTTATACCTCAGCAGCAAAACATAAACACCTTGCCGCAAGGTGAGCCACACAGTGGCATCAATCATGATGAGATGTTCTGGGTAAGTATTTCCTCACACTAGATAATAGGTCAAGCTAATTATACCAATTATGGTAGAACGATTCTTGCGATCGTATGAAATTGGGAGCCCCCGATATTCACGCCACTCACATCCATGACCAACGCGGAGCCTATTCCACCGTTGGATTAGACCATGGTGGCGCTTATTCTAATGTTGGCTAAGCTTTGACTTATTGAACAAGCGAATAGCGGCTAATGTGGTTATCGGTCAATTAGATTAACGCTGATGGGCGGCATTTGCAGCAGGCGAAGCAGGATTACCCGCATAACTTCCAGCAGAACACGGTCCAGTACTCGCAGCAGGCCGCAAACGCTTTGGAGGGATATCGAATCAATGATGGTTACAGCCTCGCACCATCGTATGGGACCGAGCGTGTGAATTTTGGCTGCGACGGCTTGGCGGATAGTCGAAATAACGGGAGGCCGGGCTCCAATACCAGATATGTGAAGCAAGATCCAATTCCCAACTCAAATGCGGGTGGTCACTTGGAAGACGGTCACCAAGCACGTCAAATTCTCAGAGATAGAAGAATTCGGGGGCCACCCGGCGCTGCGCCACAGCAAGGCACAATTCCGTATGCAAAGGAAATCTAGACTATGAGTTGTAAAGCTAACACCTTTTTCAGACATATTGCTGTACACCTTGTGCCGCCGGAACCAGGAAGTGCTATGGTAAGGCCCCATAGTCACTGTCAGTCCTTGTACACCCTTCCAGATTCTCCCGAACCATCCAATTCAGAATATGCGCAATCTTATCATTACACCAGACCCGTCCAGAGCACAGATGGACACCTCACCCCACAGCACAGCAGGGCCCCTCAACCCTACCGTAACTGGTCGCAGCAGACTGCATACAGTACCCGGGATGAGTATCACCCGACATCCCCGGGGCAATACGGCACACCAAGCCCTATTTGCTCCACGGCGCCCTCGTCCCCAGGAACGAACTGGCGTCAAACGGACCATAACACCGCCCACGCGCCATTTAGAAACCCTAGCCCTAGTTCGTCGGTCGACAGTTCCGATGCACAGTAAGAGCCCTGAGCCCGTTAAGATCATAGCATCCTATTAAAATGGCTTTTGAAATCTAACGACTAACTAGAAACATTCGACTTGGTCCATCTTGGCCCCCCGCAGGTCCCCATTTGCGTGTTCATCCTCCAGATCCCCCCGCTCTCCTGCGGACGAGTCCGCCGAGAGATGAAACCCACACAGCATCATATGGGCCCGGGTACATTCAAAGAAGGTTAGTCGTTGAATTACCACGATTCACTATTTTATCTTTAATAATCTATAGTAACAACTCAACGCCTGACCCTAATCATTATTGCCGGACCTGTAACCGCCATATCAAAGGAATCGGCAGACATATGAAGGAAATTCATGGCTCTCCAAAGAAACATGATTGCCCCTTTCACAGCTGCCGCAGACACGGCGACAGGGGCTTCCACCGGAAGAGCAATCTGCAAGTCCATATTAAAGCTGTGCACAAGGGTAACGTTTAATTCTCTAGGAGAGTTTAAGTGCCGAGTTTCTATCATTACTGCATGCATCTTTCGTCGGCGGGGCAACGGCACGAGGTATTGTTTGTTCTGGCTGGCTGGCCGGCGGGCTGTTGGAAGTTTTCTCGAATCATTCCAAGGATCGCTTGGATTTTTCTATTTCGCTTGCTTAGCTTCAAGTTTTCTTGCATTTTCTTGCTATTTGTTTATATGGTATGGCGGAACCGCTGGGTGGAATCAATACATACAGTTTCAGTGATGCAACTTTCATGTCGTGGGTGTGGACCCAAAAGGGCTGCTGTGGTCGGTGGGGCATGGTATGCTGTTCACTGGTCGAGGCCTAGGGTTTCGAAAGTGAAAACATCTCTGTAGAGATAGATCTCCGGTGACCAGCGCCTAGAGCCGTAAAAGCTTGAGAAGAAGAGCACGCATACCAAATAATTCAGAAGGGACGGGACGCGATATATAAACCTATTCTTCCATTCTTGCGTTTCTATAACTGAGTGAAGTTTTGGATTGTTCTAAACAGGGCGAAGACTAGCTGTACCGCTTGGAGGAGTGGAGGATTGGAGGATTACCTCGCCCTGTTGTCAAATCTTTCACGACGCTACGACCCTCAAACGGACCGAGAAGCCACAAAAACGCACCGGCTATGTTTGACTCAAAAAAGCAATTAGTGCCAACTTACATGCTTTGGATGACCCCCACAGATTTTAAATCTAGATTTGTTCCTCAGGTTGACTCCGGAAGGCCTTCTAGACGCACATGTATACGACCTGAGGACATGCTGCTCGGCGGAATACCTCAGGTAAAGTAATTACGACAAGTCATAAGATAAGTAGGATTGTCTTGCGAGGCTGCAGATTGGATGGCATATCATGGTGTGTTTTATTGGCCAAGCCGCTGTTCGTTACCTCAGGTATTATACGCACATCCTATTGGAAGGAACCATTCATGCATTAAACATGGAACAATGCCGCCTTCTGCCACATGCGTCATGCCGATAACATAGCCCTGAACCTGGGACAAATAATGTTTAGTAATAATAGTTGGTGTGTACCATAAACGGCAGTGTGGTTACCTTTCCTGATTAATAGTATTCTCTCGTTCGGCCACAATGACTGCGAGCGTCACACCTATCATCCTATCATACTCTTGTGCCAACTTATAGTCATGCAGACGGAGCCTTTCGCCGGCAACAAACGCTAGCTATTGCAGACATCTATAAGAAATCGATCCGTAATTTCAGTTATAAAGCCATTGCAGTCGCTCCTCTTCATATTCTTTGACTCCATACACATCAGCATATGATTGTGGCCCTTACTCAAAAACTTCCGCAGCAACAAATCTTCATTCATGTCTGGACATTGCGATTCTGGCTTCATCGGGTCCTACATGCAGATACTATCGCAACCGATCGAATACTTCCCTGCCATTCCCGACCTATGGGCTATACCCCAAGCTAGCATGTTTGAAGACGTGAGTATTCAACAACAGTTCCGTAATGTTCTTGGTATATTCGGTTCTATTACTTCTGGGTTTCTATGCTGCCTGAACTCATTTCTTTTACTCTTGCCGTACGGATTTACTTGTCTTGCTGTGTTTCTTACCAGGCCATACAATACTAGGCATACCACACAGATAATCGGCCGTTTTGCGCGCCTGAGCAACTTTGTCAAACAAGTTTTGATGGGGGATTAATAGAACGTGTAATTTCCCACCGGAGGTCTTCATCCCCTGGAAGAGAGATATGCGATTCGCGAGAGGCTTCCCCTTCCATGTTAGTTGCCCTAGAGTTATAAAGTCTAGCGCTAATTCCCAAAGTAGAGAGCTAGACTGTCTACAACAGGACTACTTACTGTCATACTGTCCGCGGCGGTCTCACTACGTCAGCAAGGAGCCTTTACGTTGTAAGAAGTCTGCTACTATAGCGAGACGTTTTAGGTGTCACAATTGTGGAGCAGATTTTAGTACGCACACAAATTTAAATCGCCACAAATTCTCGTGGAAATGCGGCCGTCCCAGTAAAATATACCCTTGCTCTTATTGCGAACGGGTATACAACCGGAAAGACAATCTGGACAAACACCTGCGAAAGGAACATAGTGATTATTGGGCTGCGCCTGGAGCAGCAGCAGGACGAGCAGAAGGTATTCCTCTACCGCTTGTTGAACGCAATTAGTGCACTATGTGATTCGAGGTCTGGAGTATACTGGCATCGGAGGTAATTTCTTCTATTTCAAGCTTGGGAGGACGTGGGCTGTTATTTGTGGGAACAAAGCTCAATTGTATGTAATAACGCTTGTGATGGATAGTGAGCGCTCGAGATGCAAAATGCAAAAGCTATAGGTGCAAGGCAGGAATCCCTTTATTAGTACCTAATATCGGTTGTGACGCTAAACTATAGCTATGAGAACCGCTACGTGGGATATGCGAGAAGCATGCAAATCTCGGTTATTTCACGCTTTATTAGCTTGTCAGAGCAGCATCATAATGTCCCCATGCTATTCCATGTGCTCTGGAGCCATGATTAGTTAGGCTTGAGGGAGGGCAAGATGAAGTATGTGGGCAGCTTGGGTTAATTCTACTGGTTTTACCATGATCGATCAATCGCAGCAGCTGACTGCCGTATACGGACGTTATAAATACGCATGATACCAAACAACCATTCTCGTTTAAGATCTACACTACACTTCCCTGTGGTGTGCGTACCTATCAGATGTCCGGTGGGCGACAGAATCTTTCTTCAAGTTTCGGCACATCACCTCATGCGATCAAATGTAATAAAATAGTACGAGTTTTGTAACTATAAGTTAGATTTGGAGAGTCTAGAATACCGAAAATCAAGGCAATACAACAGCACAAATCAACATTCATCCAGTTTGCTGTTCAATATGGTGGGCTTTAACTCTTAAGTCCAATTAGATCTTGCTCATCACTGCACCACAGGTAGCAACAACACCGACAACAGCTATAACAGCCCCTCCCAACGTCGCTCCTTTGCTCATATCCTGATAAATAACAGCCACCCCAACACCACACCCAATACCACCAAAGAGGCCGAGACATATAACCATGAAAATGGCTAAAAAGTTAACCCCTTCAACGAAATGTAGTCCCCATTCTTGCTCTTGCCTCCTCCCCTCGTTTAGTGGTAGTCTCTCAACACGCCCAGGTATAAGATCTACATCACGGGTCGATCCTATATTGCGGGAGTGAAAATAACGCACAAGGTGATCACTTCCCAGAGGTCGCTGCTGCCCTTCAACCAAAGTGAAGCCATAATGAGGGTGATCTGCTGGAGGCAATGCATTCGGTGTCTCTGTTATGTCTACGTAATCACCGTCGAGAACCCGGAACTGAAATCCCTGCCGTTTAGATACTGGGACTTGATGCTAAAGTAGATCTTGAAGCAACTGACCTTTACAAAGTTGATTTGCGCAAGCGCTCTCATCGATAAATATCTTCTCAACGTTCCACTGATAGCGTAATACTCATTTCGGAACAAACCAAGAACTACGCGATCGTAATCTTGACTTTTTACTTCCACCTGGCGCAGGCGGCATTCGTGCTGGAATCCACCATTCATCCGCAATTTAGTGACATCGAAGCACAGCAGGATGTACTTAGAGAAAGTTGGTGGTATACCGACGGTCGCGTCGGTGCTGTTGTCGTTACCCCGCTGACTAGCGTTGATATGCGTTCTTCCCGACCCGCCGTCTGGCAGGTCCGTTTCACTTGACTGGCGGTCAGGGGTAGTCCGATTTGAAGATCCAGACCCCTGTGATTGTGAAGCAGTCGGGAGTCTTAATGATAACTGACCATCGCTTGAAATTCCTGTGAAAGCGGACGTATAGCAATTGGTAGAGAAGAGAACGTCATTGGGCTTAAGTGCAGTTGCTGCTGTCGATACAGAAATATCAAGTCCCATTCTGTCTTCCACGAGTCTAGGGGTATCGAACGGCCACCATGCGATTGGGATTGGAAGAGTTCGCTCTAGGCTGAACTGAAACCAAGCCCATGCTCGCCTATGGAATGAAAAATTACGAGGCGAAAAACTTTGTGTTTCTAGGTCAGGGATAGGTTGAGATATAATATCATTTCGAGGTTCCACAGTCGGTTTTCCTACAGACTTTGAACCCGCTGAGGATAATTGTGGCGGAGATTCATGTGTCGGCGGTGAAGTCGGTTCCATGATCATCTTTGTGGATTTCAATGACGAGAACGAGGGATTATTCCGAATGCTCTGTATACCCTCTAGTTTCGAGGCATTCTCTAATGTACCGTCCCCTAAATGAACGGCCTGATCTTTTGTAGTACAATCCAATTCTGCCTCATGTCGGGATAATGGCTTCATTGACTCTGGTGTGAGTGAGACTTCTAACGACGGAGAAGGAGGAATCTGGGGCTATGATATCAGTTCACTTCACGATTGAATCTTCACTAAGGAGCGTACCTCTGTAGTAGGTCCTATATTAGGATCCACTGAACTTCCACCAGGCTTTATCGGATGAGGACTCGGATCAGGAGAATTTGGTGTCTCAGTGTGCTCCAGTATTTGTAGGGGAGGCTGATCCTGTTCCAGAGTCAGGGGAGAGTCCAGTGCAGATCGTGATGCAACTTGAATTTCAAAATTGCGTTCGGAGGGTCGGTTGGCATGACTGGGAGTGCGTACTGTACTAGCAGAAGTCGGATTACCATCATGGTAAGGATATGATAGTGGTGTTATTGGTCTGCGCATGCCGCTGGCCACTTCTGTATACATGAATGGGTCGGGGGGGTGTGACTGGTGGGTTTCAACGCGTATAGGGCGTAGGGCGTAAGCTATGTCCCTAATGTATCCACCGGCGCGGTTATTAGCACAGGATCTCATTGCAACTGACAGCTCCTCTTGGGTGATAATGCCCCGCCGCACTAATAAATTCAACAGGTTCAAATCAAGCCTCCGCTCTCCACTCTGGATGTGATCGAGAGCATGGGAGAACATTAGGACCCAACCAGCCCCGTACTCTGCACCACAAAGGCTGCAATTCCGCAACTCCGGTGTCTGCGCTCGTTCCCATTGTCGGGGAAGGTGATCAAGGATATGCCGGAGCCATGACTCTCTGCCCTCGAGATCAGACGCAAAAGTCTGGTCACAGCAACGAAACCAAAAGAAACACGCTAAATATTCTGAACCCATATGGCGGCGCGATGTATATATATCTTCTGTAGGGAAAGCATATCCAGGGAAAGTATAGTCTTCATGTAAAGTATTGAACTGGCGGTATCGACTTGGCGGGGGTGCCCGCAAGAGTCCAGGAGAGGTAGTTTCCCGGTAGATGAACGCGCGTGACACGTTGCTTCTCACATCCGCATGTGACCGCAACGCATTGCCTTCCGACGGATTGCCAGCTACACTCGACATGTCGTCCTCCACTAGATACCCACTCGTAAGCCTCATAGGTTTTTAATAATGCAGTAAGAGTACTCGCTAGCTTACGCTCAGGATTCCCGACGAAGTTCCCGAAGCCGGACATCGCTTCTGTCGTGCGGTAGCTAGTGTTCGCGGGAGGAGGGGAAGAGGAGGAGGAGGAGGAGGAGGAGGAGGAGGAGATTGAATCTAGGGGAATGATAGTGATGCAGCTGTGCCTGCTTTTTTCCAGAGATACCTAATGTTAATATGTATCCTCTGGCCCCGTATAATTGCTTTTTTATCATGATGCGGGGACCAATGAACTGCTCAGATGATATCATATCACGAAAACAACCGGTACAGAACGGCACAGAAAAGACGAAAAGTCCAAACAATGCTGGCTAAAGGTATCGCTTGGAACATCACTTAGTGCTCGCAAGCTTGCCAATGACCGTGTTATACTGGATCTCATCCTCTAGAAGTGACATACACCGTCCATTCACCAGTCGCACTACAGCAACGCTCAAGCCTTGCTAACTAAAGCAGAACATGCCACAAATATCGATACGACTGCTGCAACAAGTGCGGCCCATCCAGCACCTTTTCCGACATCCTTGCACGCGATAGCTACTCCAATCCCACATCCCGCACTACACAGAACGCCAACGCCTACCACTACAAAGATTCTGAAGGGACTAATCCTGTCGACGAAATGCAATCCCCATTCGGGCTCTTGCCTGCTATTTTCATTTAGAGGTAACCGCTCAACTCTCCCCGGAAGGGCATCTACATGGTCACGAGATGTTCCACTGCTTGAATCTCGATGGAGAAAGTAATGCACCATTCGAGCGCTTCCTAGTGGTCGGTGATGCCCATCATCACTGACAGAGAAAGAATATTCGGGGTTATTCGCTGGGGGCAGTGCATTCGGTGTCTCAATTATGTCGGCATAGTCGTTGCCATATATCCTGAACTGAGACCCCAAAGCGGTCGAACCTCGGTGTTAGACGCCAGGTGAAATTGACCATCAGTCTACTCACCTTTACGAAATTTATTTTGGCAAGTACTTTCATCGATAAATACCATTTCCACGGGCATAATACTCCTTTCGGAACATTCGAAAGACCGCAACATCGCAGTCTGGACTATTGACTTCTACCTGGCGCAGGCGATATTCATGTCGAAAAGCACCACGCCTTCGAAATTTGTTGATATCGAAACATAGAAGAATGTACTTTGGAAATGTCGGCGGTGTGTTGGCAAGCGGGTGAGTATTGCCTTGCCGACTGTCGAGACTCCGAGACAACAAAGTCATTCTTCCAGACTCGTGTTCTGGCAAGTTCGCTTCATTGAAGGCGCGCTCAACACTCGCTAGGGCTGGCTGGAGGCGACTGCTACGAGATGGTCGGGCGGCACCTGACACGTAACTGAGGCTGTTCCAACCCTCAACCTTCACCGGTACACGGCGCGGAGCCTCGTTTTCCACCTTGTACTTTGCGAGATCATCATGGCCGAGACTGCTGTCCTCTAGAAACTCATTCCTCCACTCGTAAGCATCAGGGGCTTCTAGTACTTGTAAGGGAAGTGTAAAGTGCTTACCTGTCATCAGATCTTTGCTTTCCATAGCTGGAAATCGTTCCTTGTATCTGGGTCTAGTGTTCCTAGGTGGAGGAGAAGGAGAAGGAGGAGGTAGTGGTTCGGATCTTAAGAGCCAGGTAACGATGCAGATGCGGCTAGCCGCCTTTTCCTCTTTGGTATCAAGTAATTGCTTTTTTTATTACTACCGTCTGGAACAATCACTGTAGCTGTTGTTGTTGTTTATTCATACTGTATGCACTCTTACTAGAGTATGACAGGACCTAATACCCCCTCCGCCTCCGGGCGAGCCGGCTAGATGGCACCACTGTAGCTGTATGAAGCGGGCCAATGAACTGCTCAAGATACGCCCACCCACCGTATCACGACCGGCATGTCGAATAGCTCAGCCGATCTCGAGGCACTTTTGCTGGACACAATCTGCCCTCTATAATTCTAACGCTGGCGTCACATAATCTTCCGGTGCTGTTAGAAAACAGCCGCCTTTTTCAACTGGATTATTGATTCAGGATTCGGTACGGGGCTGCCGAGGAACATATTTCCCGTGCTGCCGACGGAGAGGTAGCCATCGGGAGTGATTGAGTTCCATGCCAATCAGCAGGATGGGTGTTATTTTAGATGTATATGTCGAGGAACCAAGAGACGAGGTCCTTCACAGATGTTAATGTCCGATATTCAGGTAGTTGGAGTTGGTATCGTGAGTTATCATAATAATCAAATTTGGGTCGATGCTACTATGTGGGAGGAGTATTATTCATATTCAGTACGAGAGATCTCTAAGTACACGAACACAAACGTCCTGGTATGTACAAAATCATTGGCTAGAACTTTTACACTATCAAATTCAACAAAACAAGTATCAGCATAAGAATATTCCAACGGCGATCCCAGTATCCAAACATCACGTGTAATCAAAACCGTGAAACCTCCAAGAAAACAAAAAACCTAAAGATGCGCATCAAATCCCAAAAGAAAATCCCCAAAAACCCCTTCAGAGTTTGTTTCTTAGTGATAATGCTCCTTTCCCTTGACTTTGACTTCCTCCTACTCTTCATCTACTGTCACCGCTTCCTTTGCTTCTGACTCCCTAGTTTCTTACCTGAGTTCGTTTTCCTTCTACAGCCTGAGGTGGCGTGTCTTTGTTGCAGCCACCTCCGACCTGGACAATTCCGCTTCCGCCGCAGCACCGACACAGTTCGTCTGTCTTCTGCAGGCCTGGCCGGTCTGTCGTCGTGGAATCCTCCTTCTTGGATAATCCTTCTTCGGCCGCAAAATCTGCAGTTCTATTGTCGTGACTATGCTCGACAACTTTGTCCAGAAAGTCATTGGTATGTTCGATCTCTTCGTTCACTGTACTGTTCTCTATATAGGCTCTGTTCCAAGCCTCGACCTCGGCGTCTGTCAGAGTATGTTCCTCCTTGTCCACCTTCCAATCAAGATCAGCAGCTTCGGCAGTGGTTATACAATCTTCGCAATTTTCAGCAACGTTGTGCTTTCCCGGTGACGGAGCATCGGCCTCTTGTGGCGTATTCGCAGATGCATACCTATGGCCGCTCTCACTCTTCTGTCCCGAAGATTTTTCAATAAGCTTATCCAAAGGCAGAACGTCTTCGTGTCCATCGGGATTGTCGGCGTTATGATCCTCGGGGTCTTCGTCGATGTCAGAAGCTTGTGCCACATCTAAGATGGATCCTGGACTATCTATCTTTTCACCCGCGTTGCAGCGATTTTCTGTTGGGCCGCCCGGCTTGTAGGTGTTAGGTTTCCCTTCCTTCTCCGGCAGCTCGATGTATGGGATAACCGTGGAATGAGAGTTATCGAGGGGTTCCATGGCTTTTGCCATGTCGTGGTCGAGTTCATTACCGTCTTTAGATTGTATGCTGGTCTCCATTACTCCAAGGGCACTGAAGGAAATATCCTTTAGCAAGGGTACAAATCTAATCGAATATTCGTCTTCAGTTTTAGGATCCAGTGATTTGTCTCCATGGACATCAAGATCACCGGAAATCGCGGCCTCAGGACTCGGCACTTTGCGGTCGTGGAGGTTATCTTTCAACTCGTTGCAACTACCGGATTGTTTCTCGCCCTGAAAACCCCCGCCCTTCAATGACTCACCGCCGATATTATCGTCATCCGGAAGCACTGCTGTTAATTCTTTCTTAGGGTCACTCTGCATCCATTCAGAGGGCTCAAATCTATCCACTCTCTCTACTGAAGATGAAGAGAGGTATGACTTTTCGTAGCAGTCTTCAAAGACATCTTCACCCGACAATTTATAGTTCAGAAGACCGATTCCTTCCTCAATAGACTCCTCCGCTTCATGTCCGATTATGGGCATATCTATAAACGCATGGTCCATTTCGGTGGTTCGATCGCCCAGCTCTGTCTCTGGGTCGGATGTGTCGAGGTCCTCCAAGAAAAGGTTCTCATCTGGGTAATACCTGGTGACTGAAGTTGTTTCAGGCTGGGATTCCGACTCTGCATCCGAGTCCAAACCCTCCAAAGAAATGATACTGAAGGGTCTTAGTTTTTTTACGTCCGGAGAAGAATCTACGTCGAGATGACTCTTAGCGTCATAGTACTCGGCATCAGTTTCATTGGCCTCCCGACTCAGTTCCTCAGCAGCAACGGGTTGGATACTATCCTCTTTTCCTTCGCCTTTGTTCCCTTTATTTTTCTTTCCCTTCTTCTTTCCTTTATTCTTCTTTCGTTTCTTCTTTTCTTTTTCCTTTATTTCATTTTCCGGCACTTTCTCCTCCGGTTTGTTTACCATTTCTTCTTCCTCCTGCGGCTTGCTTTCCGATTCTATATCCTCGGAGGTCATACTAGCGTTACTCTTAGGCTGGTAATCAGCTTTGATAATTGACCCTTGCCCGGCGATAATTCTCTCCTCGCTTCTTCTTCTTCGATACAGTCCCGGTGGCGGTGGTAACATAGCGCCGACATTCCTTCCGCCATTTCTGGACTTTCTCGGGGTCCCATACCCGGGCGGTGAATTGAAGATTCTCTGTCCCTGGCTCTGATAATTGCCATGGTTATAGTGATCCCACTTCATCATAAGCAATTCTACTTTTTCGCACTCCTCAACATCCAGCTTATCCGGGTAGTCTGCGTATTTCGCCTCCAGTATCATATTACGCACCCTCACGGGTCTCTCATACTCCAACAGCGCAGCCACGGTGGGAGTCGGAGCATCTGGGAGTAGCAGCGCAAGGTCTCCGGGCCGGACATTATTCACCACCGGCCTCTGATCCCTAGCCATTCGTACCGAGGGCGGAGGGGTCCTCTTCTCCTTCATCGCGTTCCAGTCCGCCATGATGGCGTCATGACCTAGGCGGAGGTGGCGCTCAACCATGCGGTACTCACACGCAACCCGGTTAATTGCGGTGAGATTGTGCACTAGTACATTTAGCTGGGTGCGGATTTCTAGTTCGCTCTTGGGCGGAGGGCCTTGGCGCACCCACGACGTAAAGCGGGAGACTGCGTCGTAATGGTAGGATAGCGAGTCGACGATCTCGGGAATGCGAGGGAGGCCAATCCATTTCGCGTTGTCGCCGTAGTAGTCGAGGGAGTTCAGGAGGATGAGAACGCTGTCGGCTTGGATCGCGAGAGTCTTGAGGAACTGTTCGGGCAGCTCGAATATCGGCTGGGTGTAGAGCTTGTCGATGCGTCTTGTGATTGCGAAGTGGAGACGGGCGGTGTCGCTGAAGATACGCGAGTTGAAGGTGACATGGGCGAAGTTGAAAGTTGGACCATGGTTAGTCGAAATTTGGCGGGAGTCGGGTTGTCTGTCTTCGCGGTTGGTAAAGAGGGTTATCAGCATGGCGGTGGTAGTGGCGGCTAATAGTTCGTACTAAAGATGTGGTTTATGCAAAGAGAAGCAGATGCTGTTTGGAAAGAGGGTAATGCTGTCGTTAGTGAGAGCAGAAGTGAAGCAGACTGACACTGGGGGCTTTAACTTAGGGTAGGGCTAGTTACACGCTGATACTTAATATTAGATTAGATATAGCTACACACGCGCCACATATGGGCTCAAACTTATTCCATTTTATCTAAACAACCACCGCACCACATCTTCTCACTACCTTGCTGTCGCCAACACCATATCGATGCACGGATTATCTGCTCCGCGTTAACCTCTAACTTCTCAACCCCAAGGGAGGAAATACTTAAACATACTATTCCCAAACCTCGGTTTCAACGAAAGATCATACGTCCCTGCTCTATCCTGCACCACACAAAACCCTATCACAATTGCCAGCACCCCACTCCCCATCTTCTCCAGAAGTACCTACCTAACTGCGTTGCACCTCCAGAAACCGGCATAAACTCAACTTGCTCATTCCCATCCTTATCGCACCCATACTGTGCCTCCACAGACAATGGCTCCCCTCCCAGCTGGAAGCGCACATATCGAAACACTTCTGCGGGGGGAACAAACACGGAGACTACCGTGTAGCTCGGCGAGGAGTTGTGGATGAATTTCCCGTCGGTGAAGTTTACGGTTATCGCGGAACCGGCAGGGGAGATGACAGAGCGGTATGTATTGCACAGGGCTCTTGTTGAATATCCAAGTGCTGTTTTGGATGTTGAGAGTGAGCGGGTTCGGGAGGCTGGTAAGGATGGGGAGGTTGACGGTGCACTCTTGCGCTGCGGCGGAAAGAACGAGGAGAGAGAGAATAGCAACGAGGAGGAAGGGAGAATGCATGACTGCTGATCGTGTGGAGACACATGCATGAAGCGTTGTCTTTGATAGGCATTGTGGACGACGGATATGATCACTTTTGGACTTCGTATATTTGATCGACGTCCCAAACTGGAACTAGATCCATCTAGTAATGCAACGGATGGTACAAGCTCACGAGGTCTCAACTCGGTGATAATTGATGGTGAAAACAGGATATTTATTTATAGCAAACCGTATTGGTGACGAAAGGGCATCATTCGGTTCCACTCGCCAAGTTCCACATTGTGTAACGTATCAGACTTCCAAGATATTTACAACCAAAGTGGCGGCAGTTAATAGTTTCCTCATTCGCTGGGTTTGAAATAGTTACTTGGAATCTTTTGACAGCATTTTTTTACTACATCTCTCACGATTGCCCTTGTTTGGCCAGTACCTCCAAGGATACTCTCCGGCGGTCTTAGCGCGTGTTTAAACGCTCATGCTCGGCTCGGTGCATTTTCTGTCCGGGTTGTGAATTATGAGAGTCTGGGTCATTGAAATCAAGGAACGTGATATTGATAGTCGGCTTAATTACATAGGTTCCAGCTGCAGCTTCATCGCAGGCTTGGTTATGCAAGACTGAATTATTATCATCCGCCCGGAGAAATTATTAGCTTCCAGCCCTCCAGGGGAGGCTATCATGAGGTTAGAAAGGTGAAAAGGAAGGGGTACACGTATTCCTATTCATGTCCGGTGATTCCCTTGATCCTGCATTGTGCTATGAGGGATGGTGGACAAAGCATACCTTGAGTATCGACACTTCAAGGTCTGGAATTGCTGTGGCCAAGGCTGATATATCAATATCCACCTAATTCGAAGCCTGCAAACGTTACCATGATCTGGATATCGGTCCCCTCGGAGCATTGATCTAGTACAATGAACTTCGTAAGACAAGAGTAGACGGTCTACAGAACTCGTCAGCGAGGTAGACATGGGGAAAAACAATGAGCACAGCCAATTTCGAATCCGCATCCGGTGTTTGTGTTGACGGAAATGCTGGGCTTTTGCCGATCGTCGACGGGCATCATGTGATTGCTTGGCGATTACGTGGGTTGCCATTTTAAGTATAGGTTTCTTGACATCGTGTCCTTTTGTCTTCTCCTTTCTCTTCTCTCCTTAGAACTTAGACGATTGACAAGTTCTCCACGCCCACTGCAACACACGCGTGTCAACAATTTGAAGCACTTGGCCTGGTGTTTACCACACCATTCTGCTGTTAAACGACTAGAACTTGTTTTGTCTGACGACCTTGCAAATCCAGACACTCCGAACTTCGAAATCCGAATTCCGGCTGGCATGGAGTGAAGTCTATATTAGACAACTACCTAGACATGATGTTGACATCCCCATGTAAACATATCACTTGAACTGTTAGTAAGACAAGAAGAAGAAAAGAGCGCAGGTTTTGTACCCGCGACTAGTGTTTACAACACTTGACATTTACGGCACCATGCTCTGTCAGCTAAGTCAGGCAAGGTGAATTAATTTGTTACATGACCTTGGAAGAACATGGCTCACTGAGCCTAGGTCGCTGAACACCACTATGGCCGGCACGAGGATGACGCGACATACCAGAAATCACGAAAAAAGGAGTTGGTAGCCCACGTAAACTCATATCTAACCATAGAGTCGGGAAGGCAGAGAAAAGGAAAAGGATGAGCTGACCCTGTGCGCCCTGGACCTCGCAGGTTTCGAACCCACACCCGGTGTTTATAACATCTGGCATGGTGTTTAGAGCACCATGTTTGCTATCAATGTTAAGTGGTTAGTTCTTCTCTATCGATGATCTTACAGGATCCCATCTCTCTGAGCTCGCTTCACTCCCTGTGGACACTTTTGCAGCTGGAGGCATGTAGTAAGACATTGGACAACTAAATATAAACTAGGCAACCCAATGTAAAATTATAACTTGAACCATCGGCAAAATGAAGACAGAAAAGATTGGGTGAGCATCGTGGGTTTCGAACCTGCACGCCAGGTTTTCAGCAACTGGAGTTTACAGCACCATGTTGAGCTATTATCTTAGCTATTTAACTGACAATGACATGGGTGTTGGTTCACGAATTACTCTGGATCTGCAATTGCTTTGGCTAGCCCACGAGTTAAGTGACCTCTGCGCAAACATAGAGGGGCTCCGGAGACGACGCTATGTAAACAAACTCACAACAAGAACTGACAATATGACAAAAAGGGTAAAATAATGAATACTGCGGGTTTCGATCTCATAACCAATGTTTACGCATCCATCATTTACAGCACCTGGCGTTTACAACACTATGTTTCATCAGCTAAGCTAAACGATTCGTTTTTGTTCAGGCGATAACTTGAGAGATCCTGGCTTACTGAGCTCTGTACTACTCTAGTACGCTGAACACTTTTGCTGGCACTGTGATGTGGGACTAGAAGGTGACGTGGAACTAGGAGGTCCCGCGTAACCATATAGAACCGTCGTTGAAATAAAAGAAAAAAGAGTGATTAGCGGTGATGTACTATAATGTTGTACTACAACTGTATCTAAACGAAAATAACTATTTGGCATGTGCGAAGATGCCCATGAGCAACAAAGATAACCGCAGATTTTCAGCGTTAAAGGTTTAGGTGTTTATTTATGATGATGGCTTTGCTTGGTATGTGGGACTACACTTTAAAACCATTTCTGCGAAGTCCCCCAGTATTTACGGCGGAAATTCCGGACACGATCAGTGGAAATCATGTAACCGAGCGATAGAGTGTGAGCTTTAGCACCGAGACTACTAGGTCTTATACGTCAAGCTCTAATTTAAAATAGCTTGGTCAGATTCTGATTGCGACCTAAGTGTACAGGATGTACATGTGTGCTAGCCGTTATGCATTACTCCCCGGATTTCCCGTTTAGATGCGGAAGGTTATGCAGGGTGTAAATCGCGGACCTCTATGTTGCGATAATGTACAGTACCACAGTGAACTCTTGGAGACCTTCATCCTTTCCCCACCATAATATCATACATCACATTCCAGCCATACTAATAGCGTGAGGGGGACTAAAGGTTTTTTTTAACGATAGTCCAGCAACATCATCAAAAGAGAAGCCAATTCAAAGAGTGATACGGGCATGAGTTTGATGAAAGCAGTTGGTCTTTTAACTATTCCTTCGACCAAACACGCGCTGCACATTTAGAGCTCAACCCGTTCAATTCTGCAAATGTAGTGCCACCATTCAAGCTTCGGGGGTAACTGAGCGTCTTGTTCGCGGTACTAAGACGGCGGTCTCGATGTCCTCATCACTTTACACACAAGAACGGACACGACTGGAAGTAAATCATTGAAATAGCGTTATGGTTTAACAGATGTGCCGCCACAGTCACACTCCTCACCTGACAATGTCATCAGCCCGGATCGGCCTACCTAGATAGATCCCAAATATTGAAAAAGGAACCCAAAACCTAACCAAGCTCCGCTGTACGCCTTTTTCTCCGATTGGGAAATACAAAAGAATAAACTAGCACAACATCCCAAAAATTTCCGTGATTTCCAATGCTTTCGCTACACCGTTGTTAAATACCATCCAATTATGGAGAAAGGGCGAAGCTTACCGTCTTCTAGTCATCCCCCTTATCTTCAAATCGGCCCCGCAGCGCCACCTGAAAAGCTACCCAGCTAAACGGATACTCAATAACAGGCCTGCGCAAGTCCTTGACTCCCGAACTGAGGCACATTCTTGTAAACCATGGGTACACGCTCACTCCATCCATGTGCAAACGCGCTATCTCAATGTACTTGTCATCAATTTTGCGGTGACTCTCTCTGGGGTTGGTGACTTCGTTCCTGGCGACCTCGTTCTCAATGGCCTGGATCCACCGGTCAATATCTGCAGGACATTCTTCGCCGTGGTAGATATGAACGTTCATCCTGACCACCTCGGGCTTCGCCGGCTCCGGACGCTTGTGTTCCTCGGTCTGTGGAGTTTGGAAAGAAGCACTTTGAACGCGGGTGCGAACTTGCGGAGGTGCGAACTTGGTAAAAGAACGACCTGGACTTGCGGTTGGTGATGACATGCGAGCCGGACTTGGAGTCGGCGACGATGGATCCGGCTTGCGACTCGGACTTGGGGTTGGCGACGGTTCTGGTTTGCGGAGCCAACCATCCTGAATAGCTTCGGTGGTGCTGTTGAGCGGGCGCCCGCGTCCGGCTGGTGAGGGTGAAATCCCGATAGACCTGGTCCGTGTAGGTTCGTTTGGCTGCGAAGGAACCGGAACTCCGATAGGACTAATGAGAGGGCCCTCGGTTGGCTGCGGAGGAACCGGAACCCCGATAGGACCGATGAGAGGGCTCTCGGTTGGCTGGACAGAAATCGCGATAGGCTTAACTGTCTGGACTGCAACCCTCCTGCCGGGTGGCATATAAGCCCTGATAGGCCTGGTCTGTGCGGGTTCGGGAGATGAAACTATGGCAGGCCTGCCGAGAGGGCGCTCGGCTAACTGTATAGGAATCCCAATAGGCCCAGGGTGTTCAGCTGGCTGGGGAGCGACCCTGATAGACCTGCTGACAGGGCGTTCGACTGGCTGGAGAGGAGCTCTGGCAGGCTGGGTAGGAGACATTCTTGCAGCGCGACCAGCGTTCGAGTCAACCCACTGCTTTCTCTCATCATCGTAGAATTTAGCTCCGGAAAGGAGGTCGGCGAGTTTTGCCTCCAAAATTTCGTTCTTGTTTTCAAGGGCATCAATCTTCTTCATGAGGGATTTCTCTTGCTCAGTCATGATTTTCTCTAGCTCCTGTATCCTTCTGTAGTAATGGTTCTTTTCATCGACCAGCTCTTTGATCCGGGACTCAAGTTCCACCTTTTTCTTGGGTGGGAGATTGCCGTCTTTCTGGGTCATGGACGAGATTAGAACCGAGTGGGACTCGATGAGCAGTTGGCGGAGTTTGTTGTGCTCGGTGGCCCGCTCGAGGTACCAGTTCAGGAACCACTGGTTGCTGATGATGATATTGTCTCTGCCATCGCTGGATCCATGGTTCTGGGGAAGGAAGTCCAGGTTGAGAGGCCAATCTGCTTGAATTGGATTTGACTTAGGCTTAGAGTGGGTTGATGCAGCCCCGGGTTCGGCTTGGTTGCGGCTCATCTTGTGTGGGATGGAACGTAGACGGTGGAGGTGATCGGGGTCGAAAATAATAATCTATATAGCAATAAGAAAACGAACAACTCGACAAAACAATATGGGGAGGTTAGTTGGAAGTGGAAGAGGGAGGGAGAGGGAGTACTTCGTATAGAACTTGAGAGGGAGAATATGTCCCACACGATGCTCCAGTTCCCGGTCTAGCGTGAAGGGTCGAAAGTTAGAGCGCAAGTTGCCGTGCCTTCGACCCTCTTTAGTATGGACTATAAGATGTTTGCACTGGTGGATCCTGTGGAGATATCGCGATGGACAAAGCCGTCTCGTATGAAAGTGAGGGTGATGTGTTGGGCTGCGGGGTGTATTTACAGAACGGTTGCTTACGAGTGCGACCCAATTATGACTCTTTCCAACCGGTAACCCCGCATTCGGCCACAAGCCGAAATTTCGTCAGATTCCTACGGAGAAACTAACGCTAGCTATTTATTGATGACCGAGAAAAACTCCAAGGAGCGGTTCCTTCAGTCTCACATCTGCTGAAGTCTTGGAATTGTGGCGGGAGTGAGAGAGGTGTACATGTTTTCTAACCCCGCACATCCCCGCCTCATGCACATGCACAACTGGCCAGCGCGAGTGAGGAGAAATGACGTGTAGATAAGGTGCGGCTCTGCAGTTGGTGCCACGCTAGCATTCGCACTTTCAGTAGTCCCGGCCTCTAAGGATAGGCGTTGAGCTGTCAACCGTTTGTCTTACCTCAGTCTAAAAGTCATGGTGGGCGCTGACAATTATGTGATTTAGGTGGGTTGGTAGTTAAAGTGCTAGAGATCCATTCGGGTGGGGTTCGTGTAACATCCAGTTCATGCATGATTCTTGGGTTGACGTCACGCTTCGTTTGGCAAAGTGACTGCACTGACATTACTTTAGGATCAAGTGTAGATGTACAGAAAAGTAGCTGCACAGCCCGAATGAAGAAAGGCTGTACCCTGCTCTCGTATACTAGACGTTCTTTTTCGCTTCGGTTTTTCACCGAGCGAGGAGAAAAAGTCTGGGCACGAGAGCAGTTGTACCCTTTGGTACGGTATTTGTCGGCGCTCGTATGTTTGTTGTACGCTGATATCCAAAAGTGACACAGCTTGCAAGGCAATTTCGATATTCCGATATACGAAAGCGCGGGTAAGGAGTCGCGATACGGTGAAGATACGAGATCAACGCGCATTTTCAGCACTGTTCCCCCGCGGATGTGCATGCATGTTTCTCCATGACCCTGGCTTCAACCTACAGAACGCGTAGTAACATGATAAGTATGAGGTCGTGACAGGCGTAGATTTCTCCAAGGAGTTCACGCCCTTCCAGTGCGGTGGATGGCCACTCCCCTTTAGAGCTTCGTAGGCGACGGAAATGATCCTGAGCTCGATTCCTTTGAATATCTTTCTCATCTGAGCGGAGCACGCAAGCCAATAAGTGTAGCAACGTGACGGTGGAACGAGGTGATGTTTCAATAGCCCACCGAAGACAGCAGGGTACTTTGTTTCCTATGAGAGCCATTAGTCATCGCTCTAGGGTTAAGACTCGAATCTTACCCTCGATGGTTCTTTCCGCTTAAATCACGCAGGTTGTATCATCGCTGAGTGCAGTCTTTGCACACTGCAGTAGACTTAAGACCAATCATCTCATTCGCGTCCACATCCCAGCCAAGTTCATAGTTCTGCTCAAGGCCAGCACCAATGCCATCGAACCTCGGAGATCGTCGAGTAAGTCCGCCTTATGGTTAGTAGTACCTTCATCATCCTGCCCGCTCTCTCCCCGATCCTTATTGTCCTTTGCTTTCCTCCCTTCCAGGTAGAACTCGAGAACTCTTGAAGAATACACTAGTATTTGTTACACTGTTGAAGCTTAAGATAGCTGTGGCGAAATAGCTCATCTTACACACCCTGTTCCTCCTCCTCCTCCTCTCCACTGGCATCAACTGGAGATGGTTGTATGCATGGGTTAGCGCCATTTTTGCTTCCGGCAAATTCTGGTTCAAGATTTTCTGATGTAACTGCAAGACGGTCCGTATAAACTCGATCGTATCATCATCCTTCGGGGTTTCGTCATTTAGCGATGTTGGACTTGGTAGTGGGAGAGCATATCTTAAGTGCGACGACGGCGGCGTTACAACTACCACTATTGATGCAAATCTCGGCGAGTGCGTCAAGCGTTTGGTCATAGCTGTTAGAGTGGGGACTGTGCCCGAAATTGAGGGATCATTGGAAGCCTCATTAGAAGAATCTTCGGTGATGGCGGTGATAGCGAGTGCAACCTCAGCGGCTGGATCGGCTATGAAACGATACGAGGTCGGAAGGTGGGGGTGTGACGCGTACGTGGGATGAGAGGGACCCTAACTTTCAAGAACTTCATTTATCTTCATCTGATCGCTATCAATTACATTTGATAATCTCTTCTACTCGTAATCATTTATCGGTATGTAACTGGAAAGTGTAACTAGAGTTATGAATATTAAATCATGGACTGCCAAGAGTGTTTTCTGCCTAAGGATTGCAACTCTCATGCGCAATTCCGAGCTTTGCGGAGGACCGGCTAGAATGTGAAGTGGCAGTTGTGACTGGCGCTGCGTAGTTACTGCACAGTTCCAGCACTTTTCGGTATGGTAAATCTAACTCATTGCAACATTTCAACAAATATATCATATATCATGTGCATATATGACCTAATAACCTAGAAGAAGGCCTATCGTGTAAACAAACGTAAGGTCGGCGCTCGCTCAGAAACTACTGCCTGGGAATGAAATAATGGAACGTGCCTTCTCCCTGTTGCCGGGTGACACCGTCCACACGATTCATCTAGTCTGCATCAAAACCCCGGTCTCCCTTACACACCTCGATCATCTTGCTAGATGTGAGCTCTTTTGCAATGTGACGCTGTTTTAGCTGCTAGTCATACCACATAATTCACATTGCGAGCGCGGAGGAGGTGAGTTGTCCGTCCCCAACAATCATAGATATCTTGACGCCATTGAGCATGGTAAACCCAGTGTGGGTGTTGTTTTAAATGGTCCTTCCGAGAGAATACTTGGAAGCGCATGCTTTGGCACACGTAGCACCGCAATCCTGAGGGTTAAGAGTTCCCAAGCAGCACAGTACCCCATTGTAGGATCGGTACATCCTTCGGGTGCGCAAACCCATTCTGATAACACCAAATGGATGCCTTCCTCGTGGTGACACCAATTCCCTTCGTCAAAAATCTAGCATTGCAGAAAGTGCACGAGAATCCAAGGCGGGGTAGAGAATCGTCCTTAGATTATGTGGGGAATGATTTCGTCGTCGTTGTCGCATGTAGTCTAGACGTCTTTCGCTGGCGAGAAAGAGATATTTGAGACTCATCAGAACTTAAATTGGCTACTGAAATAGCACCGGCCGATCCTGTAGAACTATTTCCCAGTGATATATTATTCGCGGAACAGTTCCCAATTGAACTATCCCCAGCAGAACAGTTCCCCACCGAACCACGCGTGGTTAGCGGAAATGGTAGGTAATCAGGGCTGGATAATCTTCATAGGCTAGCTAATTTGTCGTTCTGCCGCAAACCTGGCTGTAGTACCGCTGTTGGTTACGTTATTGTTGACAAGTTCCGGTTTGTCAGGGAGAATACTGCCATACGACGGACGCAGAAGACTGTCAACAGGGTTGTTAAACCGAAGTGTTTCCAAAAGAAATCCTATACCATCGATACCCATAAATACTAGACTAGGATACATTGGTAATTACAAGTATTCATTAGTGTTTTAATCAACGGGACCGGCAGGCGGCAGCCTTGAAGTACAAAAGCTCAAAAACTCGAAGTAACAACCAACATACCACATCCAAAAAAGTTCGCTTGTAAACTGCGACAAATGGTACCAACTACTACTAATTAGTACTTATTTGAGTATATAACTTTTAGGTATGAGTAGTAGCAGAGGCACAATTTGGTGGAAGGATTTCTTGGAGCAGGGTTGGTACTTAGTAAGAGCCCTGCGTGTGCAGTGTTGGGCATTCGGCGCTGGTGCTGCGTGCAAGAGAAATTATGGCAGGTGCCACCTTTTGCACTGAAGTGCAATTACTAGGGTTTCAAACTGCACCAACACCTGAAAGTGGGTTAGGGACAGAGGGTAGAAAGAATTTGGGGGGGGGGGGGTGACTATATTCAGAAACAATTACTCTACTCTGAGTCTGGTTGCAGTTTTACAAGCGGACTTTTTTTGTTGTGGTATGTCGTTGTCGCATTTAGTTTTTGAGCTTTTGTACTTCGAGGCTGCCGCCGGCATTACAACTAACTTTGAAAGCACATCTGGGAGTTTTGCGACTGCCGTCTGATATGCCATGTTCCAATATCGTTACCAAGAACCCTTTGAGATCTTCAGTGGCCAGATAATCTGCTGCGGAGTGGTTGTGGGCCGGTGCGTAATGGGGGTGTATTAGGGTATCCATTCATTCTTGGAGGTGATGCTCACTCAGCCCGATGTTTCTAGCCTTATATCATGGTGAAGATTCCCTATCTTTCTATTTCGGAAGTTATGGTCTGGCATTCCGATTGGGGCTACATTGAAAGGCCGTCCCTATAGGAATGCACCCACAAAACGAGGCTGACGCTTATTAAATATGGTCTTCTTCCCTTCTAAACACTCTTGCCGCCGTTAGTGCTTGAGGAGTTGCGGCTGCACCACTAGTTTCGGGTAACTCGTATATTTTTGCTACTTACATTGTGCAACTGCAAGTAAGGAGCGCGAGCTTTCGGATTCCTCAGAATATACTTAAGTGACGTCGCCTTTGCTATCGCTAACCCTTACTATCCTCATTGGATTAGCGATGGGCGGACATCAGTCCCGCCACTAGTAGACGCTGTTCTAGCCGCACAGTGACTGAGGATACCGTAGAAGCCAAGCTCACAAATTTCTATTTAGGTGGGTTCAGTGTTAGTTTGAAACCTCTTTACAATCGCATCGGTGGGATTGTTACTAATTTTGCTGGTGGTGAACTCCTTCAACTGCAGTCAAGTCAAAGCTGCTCAGGTTGCGGATCTTCGGAACTAGACTTAGATAATGAGAGCTCGCCAAACCCGCAAGTCACTGCTGGCGCCGTAAATGTTCATCAGAAAAAAGAGGGAGATTAAACCGTGATGAATAGGTTGATATGTGTTGTCACTTCTCCACACCGTGCAATGGGGGATGCATTTGCAATAGCAGACACCGTCGTCACGGAAGAATGATATCGATATATCTTTGTGTCGGAGATCGCGACCTGGATCTCAAGCTGTGACACAGCATAATGAGTGCGAATTTATGACATGAGCTTGGCAGTGTTTGTGTGACACAAACTTGATTCCACCTTGATCAAACACCTCACTCCTTCGTCCTAAGACTCCCTTCATCGCTACTCTCGCCACATTTCTTCCTCCCTCTCCCCCTCTCCCCCAGATGGTCAATTCTCAGTCTCAAAATAAACGCCGGCCAGACATGCAACGCTCTACACTGCCTACAGCCAAAACAGGTTGTACTGGTTCCACGTCGAGCATTGAGAAGACAACTACGGAGGGCACTTCTGTCAGTTGGCCAGCCAAGGTCGACATCAAGATTGCGGACGCTCCTTGTCTGCCCAGTTCAGCGCCACTGCTGAGCCATCAAAACCAACTTCCTCCTCCTGAGCCAAACGCTTCGGCGCCAATAGCACCAATGCAGGTGAACGTTCTGCAGCCTCTCTGTTCGCTACCTGGTGAGAGCACAACATCGGGTGGGTCTACTCCTGCCACGAACTGGGCAAGTGGCTCTCTGCCAGTTGCCAACGCCTTCCCACTTCCGCCGGCTGGTTCTCAACGTAGGGCGCATACGGCTCCTCAGATGAATCCCAATCTATGCGGTGCTCCAGCTACGACCCATGCGCACTTATATCCTCCGAACCGTTCTTTCAACGCATATCCACCTCCTACTCATGACGTGCGTGAGTTTCAGGCTCGGTCACAGTTTTTTGATGAAAGTCTATTCCATTTACAAGAATGCATTTCCATTATCCAAGCTGAGGGTAATCCCAGATTCCTAGCACTTCAGGATAAACTCATGCTTGCAATGCACGGAGTTAGGGGTACGGCGGAAATATGCTCTAAAGTGCACCAGGAGTTGCTTCGGGTGAAATTCTGCGAGCATGATATGGTAGCGCAAGGCGCTGTGTTGGGATATCAGAGTGCGCAACTACAGGCAGAGAGAGACGCTTTCGAAGCGGAGAAGAGGGCTTTCGGCGAACAGACTAAAAAAGAGAAGCCGAACCCACTTATTGAAAGGATTGAGAATCTGAGGGCTCAGGGTGTTGAGGCTCTCGGGATGCTGAAATTGTTGCTGGAAAAATACGCCACGGAAATACACTCCTCCAGACTCTCGGCCGGACCCCCAGCCAAGCGAGTGAGGGAAGAAGATGGAGCAGGTAAAACCTATCTTTGATCCCGACTCTCAGCCTTGCCTTACCAGTTAATCTTTAGTTATCTCAGCTCCTCCGTGGAGGTTGATGTACGGACTTAATCCCGAAGGTGAGATTCCGACAAGCCTTTACTGTAAAGTGGGGGCTGATGGAAAACAGGCATCCTAGACAAACGAACGCGTTCAGTCAGCCTTAAAAGCTACAAAGAACCACATGCTGCTGGTTAGTTATCTAAGCCACCATTCAGACCAACCTAACTGGGAAACTTAAAAAAGATGCATCTCCCGTTACAGCGGCTATCACTGCCACTCAGAAAACTAAAACCCGCCAAACTGCAGTCACTAGAAAGCGGAAACAGGCTTCTAGTGATGTGCCAGAAGACAGCAGTGACGACCCCAGGCTCGCGTACTACGGAAGACCCGCCGGTTACTTGGCATCTGCTGTGTCTCAAGCCGATCAAAGCAACTCCTCCGGTGACACTTCGTCGAAGGCAGCTAACAGCGTTTTTGCCGACTCCGAATCTACCGATGAGGCTTATACTGCAGATGGCAATCAACCGGTCTACGTCGGAACTATGTTCAGACGGGACCAGATTCCAGATCTGTCTCCCGAGATCCGCACTTTGATTAGGAAGGTCGACAGCACTGCCGGTAACAAAGACTGGTGGAAGACGAACAGCAAGGCTAATGCTGGAGGAACTAAAGCCTGTGCCTACACACAAGTTGTTATCCGAAAAAAAGGCGTTTCGATCTGGAATCGCGGAACTGATTTTGCTTGTGAAAAGTGTACGAAAGCCGGCAGGGTCTGTTTTCATGCTGCTGTTATCAGTGGTGAGATGGTACTTGTCGTCAAGAATGTGCAACCATGATTCAAATGGATGGCCGGTGAATTCGAAGGTGGAACGTTTGGTAAGAAACGGGTGCAGCAATTTTACAGCTTATTAACGAGTACTGTTTACGAATTACGATTTGCCCTTAGCAGGGTTCGGTTTAAATGAGTTTTTGAGTTGGCTGGCTTCAATTGTATTGAATACCCAAAACTGACATGATCCTTTACCAGTTTCAGGCGGTCGTTTGTTTGTCTATCTTCCTGCACTTTGGTCACGGTCTATACTGTTACTTTCATATGACCGCTGCTTCTACTATAAGGTCAACGATGATTGTGAAGTAACCGGACCAATGACAACCTATCTTTCTTATAAAAGTTTTGTTCAATATACAATCTGTCGTCACCTGCCTTTGCCGTGATCCCTACTATTGAATAGACGTGTGAGGGTGACGGGAAGGATATCGATGAAATTGGAGGGCTCGTAGGCCGAGGGTCGATCTAACTGTTTTCTTACCATATGCCGTGTCCTGATTCTTATACACCTTGTTCAACCTCGCACAACTATCACCCGCCAAAAAAAAGGCCCCAACCCACAAACTCCTTAAGTTTCACTCAGATCGAGACGTTTGCTTATTAGATGAGAGATGATATCCGGCTCCTCGACAAGACGAATACAACGGCGTTGACAGAATATTGCCTAAACCACCAAACATTGGGGAGGTTCGTGTTGACGGAGATAATGGGCTTTCGCCCGAGATCATCGACCGGCATTAGGTGACTGCTTCGCTGTTACGTGGGTTGCCATTTCTAGTATAGCATTGTGGACTTCGTGTCCTTTTAGCTTTCTCCTTTTCTCTCTCTTTAGACTTAGACTTGGATATACACAGGAGACAATCGACGAGCTTTCCACGCCCACCGCAGTGTATACGTGTCAACAGTTCGTCCGCTGCACTAGTCTCGAATGTGGTATACCCGAGGTACTGCTGTGTCAAACGGGCATCTAGTCAGGACTAAGGGAAGGCTTATACAGCTGCAGCTGCAGGCGGATAAATAATGGTCACAGTACAGCACTCGACCAGTTTCGAATCTCTGGATGGCCGAATAATTGCCTATGACTTGGTTGAACGGCAGGTCCTTGCGTTCTTGGCAATGATCACCCGGATACCATGATCAGAATTCACGGACTAGCTATTTACCTCCAACTAATCTGATTTTCCGATGCAGAGCCATTATACGACTGGGTGTTTGCCACGAGCAAGAGGTTGCTTGACGGAATCAACCCAGACACGTTGCTTGCTGTGCACAACCTAGGCATGATGTATCGCAATCAGGAACGATACCTAGAAGCGGAACAGATGTATAAACGAGTACTTGAGGGGAGGGAGAAACAATATGATCCAGATCATACTATTACTTTAGGCCCCGTTCATACACTGAGCCTGGTGTATGAGAACATGTGGCGCGATAGAGAAGTGGAAGAGGTATACCGGAGGGTACAGGAGAAAAGAGAGATGTTTGGAAGGGATCACCCCGATACAATGCGTATGTTCGGGGCTTGGTCGTGCTTCTTGATAAGCAGAAACGGAGAACTGAATTTGGATCGTATGGTGGGTGCGCGCGAGCCTGCTCAAACCCGCGCACCGGAACCATGTTAGTAAAATGGTGGTCTCGCGGCTGTATATTCAAGAGCTGAAGATGGGGTTGGAACTGAATGGATTAGCCTGTCGGCTAATTTAAGCACCTACCAGATCCGCCAGCCAAGCCCCTCCAGCGCAGTCAACCTCGAGTTCCGTGGATGACTGGTACTTGGTTAAGTTGGTCTCGCAGGTAGCGTTGTCGAAGTCGCCGCTACACTTCATGAACCGTCTAGTCTATGTCGTTGTCGTCAGCACGGCAGCGGCGTGTCTTGCGCAATCATCCTGCTCTTCGTCTATTCAGCCAACGGCATATGCCGAGCCTTCGGTCGCAGATGGGTATACCGCGCAACTCCTCGCAACGGGCCTGGACAGACCGCGGAGCATTGTAGTTGATGATCGGAAACAGCTTCTGGTTTCTGGCTCGCAAATTTCAGGGCTGGTGTTGGACGAACTAGGATGTAGTGTGCAGAGAAAGAAAGTTGTCGTCGAGGGAGACGCAGTAAGATTCATGTTCCATACCATTCTCACTCCAGAAAGAAAGTTCCGAAAACTGACTCTATTCCCGAAAGGATACCGTTTTCAATCACGGGTTGGCACTATCACCGGATGGAAAGACCCTGTAAGCCCAATCCGAAACAGAACCCAGATTTATCTGGTCTGACACGCCGCAGCTATGCGTCCACTAGTGGATCCGCCTACTCTTGGTCGTACGATAGCTCTACGCTCACCGCCTCCAACCGGCGAGAACTGGTCTCGGGAATGCAATCTGGCGGACATGTAACCCGAACACTACTCATTCCTACAAAACATTCAGACCTGCTACTTATTTCTCGAGGCTCAAATGGGAATTTGGATATGGCAACGACGGAGATCAGTAGCGGCCGGTCGATGATCAAAGTGTTCAACCTGACCTCCATTCCCGGCGGTGACCCTGTCGACTACACGCGGGACGGTGTAGTGCTAGGATGGGGCCTACGCAACTCCGTCGGACTGGCAGCGAATCCCAGCGACGGCGGCATCTGGTCGGTTGAGAATTCGGCCGATCAAATTCAGCGGGGTGGTTATGACATTCACACAGATGACCCGGGAGAAGAATTGAATTACCACGGGAACCTTTCGGACGTCGGCGAGAGGGGCCCAAATTACGGTTATGTTTGTTCCCACATCCTTGTTGCCTGTTCTGTCTGTTGATTATATCATTGGCAGCCGTATTGTTTCGCTGTCTATGATGAATCAATCCCTGGTGCAACAAACCTTCGAGTCGGCGATCAATTTGCCCTGAACCCAAATTCCACATTCACCGACGCCACCTGCAATTCCGAGTTTCGTGCGCCACGGCTAACATTCCCAGCCCATACAGCGCCACTCTCGATTGTTTTCAATGGTAGTTCCACAGCGTTTGTTACCTTCCACGGGAGCTGGAACCGCCAACCACCCATAGGTTATGAACTAGCGATCGTTGAGTTCGGCAACGACGGACAGCCGCGTGCCAATGCAGATACTAAAGATCCCCAGAAGAAGGTGCTGTGGAACGAGGACTTGAGTATTTGTCCGAAACAATGTTTTCGGCCCACGGGCGCGGCGGTAGGTCCAAGAGGCGAGGTGTATGTGAGTGGGGATTCGACGGGCGATATTTGGATTGTCAGACGGAGTGGTGCGAACGGCGAGGATAAAAAAGGTGGAGCTGCTAAGTTCCGGAGCGTAGGGCTGGCTGCTACGGTGATGATGATGTGGTGGAACGTTGTGCTTTGAGATCACATGATACCCATTTCGTTATTGTAGCGTCTCAATGCTTCCACTCTTATCAAATATTGACTGAGAGCCGACTCTTCTTTATCTCTTACACTACTACAAGCATTTTTATCCCAATCATTCCCCTCATTCAACTCTTTATAGGATCACCATTTATTTATGTGTGGTTGTGATTGCGAGTTTAAACGTTTGAATTTGTGTAGTTAGGAAGCTACAGGCTCTCTGTCCAACTAGAGTATGAGCATTCCGGCAGTAACATTATCATATAACCCTGTTGGAAATAGGGTATTCGGAGTTGAGGGGTAATTTTAACAAACACCTTTTATTTACTTTCACTTTCAGTTAGACGGCTTTGTTGCTGGTGGATGCCTGTGCTGCGGCTTGTAGGAAATGGGGTCGCAGATGGGAGTCCAGGTTGCAAACCGTCTCCGGGCTACGGTTGGGCCGGCTCCAGGTTGCGAGTCGGCACGGGTCTCGTACCGCACAGAACATATATAAACTTGTGTATGACAGTTTTCTTGAGTTATGAACAGTACATACACCCTACAAACCTTACAACGACTACTCAGCGCTTGTTAAGGGAAAGCTAGACCAAATAGCAAATTTTACTGACAATTACAAGCTTTAAAGCGTTTCTCAGCTTAGGTTTTATAAAAAGTAATCTCCAAGAGAGTTTACTAATAACATTGTACTCGTGTGTACATAGACCAGCCGCTTCATTTCGCCTTTGTCAAATGCTTACGAGTGATGAGAAGATCTGGAAATGAGAGCACAACAACTTACCTGTGTAACTGCGACTGACCTAGAATCTGTACCTAATTCCTATATTGACAAGTGACTCCTCTAATGATGTATCGATATTTACACCTCTACAAAAATGAAACTTGCATATCTTCGGATCCTCCCGCATATGCAGCATTAGTATACCAATCGGTCAGGCCTGAAGCAAGCCCATTCGCTATTTGACTGCACTCTCTTCTCCCTCCATCTCTGACACTGGGGCGCCCCTAAGAATACACTGTATACGCACCATATCCATGTTCATAGCTCCACCTGAGCTCGCTCGCTCTCTGTAGTTTCCTTCTCATCAACGAAGCATATACTACCGCGACCCCAATCAAGCATCCCACCGCAGCAGTGACAATCGCAATACCAGCAACCACAACACTAGATAGTCCATTTTCGATAGTCTTCGAATTCGAAGACCCCATTAGCTACCTATCGCAGCTGACGTGGCTACTGGCGTCGACACAGTGGCGTTCGAATCATGTTGTATCCGACTGCCATGAGCCTCGACCGGAACCCTTCTGGAACACTAGAGAAATTCCAGTCTTGAGTTTATTCCTCGGTACAACAGTCCAACTGTTCTTGCTGTCAATACTAAGTTCATCTCTATTCATCGTACGCGCACAAATGGTTCAGCGGTCTTTCTTGTCATCCGAGCAAGACTCCAATATTGATATAGTGAAATTTATAAAAGAAGTTTAGCAATGCTCCTCTGAGAAATATTAAGAAGGACGTGCGGCGGACAGCATATGCCTTCAGCTCCTGCGGGCTGCATTGACAATGTCCCAAGTTGAAACCATCTGAACATGCGGTGACGCGAGAATCTTTCGATGAGGCAGTGCGTGTTTCTGTGCTAATCGTAAATGCATATGGTGATATCGAGTGCAAGGGTTGTATGTATATACAAAGCCGACCGCTAGCGGGGCTGGTAGTCGGGGCACACTTCTCTCATATATAACTCGTGTCTTTCTCCTTCCCTCTTCTCTATCTAAGTGTATACACACACACGGTTATCCCCATATTTCAACAGCAAGTCTTCAGATGAGAAACTGTTCTTGCAAAGCACTTCGTCAAATAGGCAAGAAAGATGCATGGTGGACTACGCGCGGGCGGATAATCTGAAGACTCTATACGCAACTCCTAGCCTATACAGAACGATAGCGAAGTTACCCGAGAAGTCAGCAAAGTGCCACAGGACTACTAAAGACAGAGCCCCTGAAGCTCTACCACAGTATCTAGAGTAAGGAAAGAGATTAGAGAGGCGCAGTTGGATCAAGTACCGATACTTGTTATAGGTACCTATTCCTTAGTGACCTCAATTGTCTGGTATGGAACGGACAACTTGTTTCAATTAAGCTTTCTTGGATTGATTCAATGAGTTTGTAATACGCGATGAAAAACCGGAATCACAAGACGCCACTAGTACAGACTTTAACAGAGAGCGATAGTTTGTTGGACGATAGTTTTGTCGAGTGTTGAGCGCCTCCGGTGAGATTCAGTTGGCTATGGACGTGGCAGGTTTTTTAAGATTTCTAGGTGCATCCTGTTGGTGTACATACTGATCTATACCTGGGCCCGGTAAACGTAAACTAGGCAGTACTATTGATCCCATTCGTATATATCGAGCTACCAGACAGCGTGTAGATTAATAAGATTAGGTTCAAAACGAAACGTATCCTGTGAATCCATATCTAACCAGGTTGGCGGTCTGAAGGTAATATTTTGTGATATCGGGTAGGGTAGAGAGCAGCGTAAGGACCGTGCCAGCCGGATCCTAAGTAGCTCTGATGATGGTTGTATGGGTATCATCAGGGTATAAATTATTGGTACACTTGTCTCGCCCCAGACGGTAAGCGATCATTGTGGTTGTCGCTCGTGACCTCGCTATCACCACTAAAACCCCAGCCATTTTCCGTCTGGAACAGAACATCCCCGAGTTAGGAGAGTGGGGACTGCCAACAAAAATTTGGTAATACTGAAAATCTAAAGCATCAGAAGGCTTCTACTATCACTAAAGACTCAACTTTGTTGATGAAAGTGGTAATTGAAGTTTATGGTAACGAATAGGAGGGAATCTCGGCAATGTACAAAAGCCTTCGGTGAAGTTTCAAAAGAACCCCCAGTAAGATGAAAACTGTGATCATTAGCTAACCACTGCACCAATCAAATTAGTAAGAGTTAGAGATGTTCCTGAAAGGCAATGCAAGACTACTCATAGACCGAAAACCTTCAGCTTGAGAACATTCATGCTGTCGATATTTTCGGGGAAGTCTGCTTTATACCCGAAATATATCACCGAAAGAAACAAAACTACACTCCCCTACATATTTTCGGTATGCTTCTGTGCATAAGGACCTTATGTAAACCACCTGCATCAAAATCGAAGTCAAAGTAGCAGTTCGGGTAGTGCGCGATTTTCGGAGATATTTGTTTCCAGACCCTCATCGGGTGGTGATGACGGAGGTACGACTGGAGACGCATCACTTGAAGGGCTGGCGCGAGACGATTGGTACTTCATTGGAGGGTACAGCCAGGTTGCCACCTCATGCATACAGCCCACACGCCTAAGTAGGGGTACGGGCACGCCCAGCGCCCATATCTAACAAGCTGCCAGTGGGGCTCCCAGAATTTTTTTTCAAAATTGCAAATTGCTCAACAACCACACAATGGAGAGGATATCAGAGACAGCAGTATAATAGACCACTCCAAGGCCTACATGTCAATCCAAAAACTCAGTCAAAGGGTTCAATTGAGTAAGATGAAAATGTGAGTGGGAGTTCACAAAGCTGGAGGATTGTTGCTCACCATCTAACCCACCTGTTTTGTCACCAATTGTAAATGGAATTTACTGGTAGTACTATCAGAGCATATATGGTATGGGAGTTGTCAATTAATATCACTCTTGGTGTAACACCGGGAGATTGACCCTAGGTCCTAATCAATAAAAGCCCCTAATGAGTTCCGGACTGATAAAGAAGAAGATGAATAAGACTTCACTCAGGATGCATATAAGGATTGACACCCAAAGCACATGAGGTAACTGTTCAGTTCTCTGTTCCCGCTAGATAGTATCGACTAAAGAGTATCGTCTTAAGCTATAAGTATGCTGATGTACACGACTCTATGAGAGCCTGAAAGAAGTATCCTCTGAACCACCACACTATTGTGATGACTCTTGGACTTCTAATGAATGCTAGAGTATCGTCCTAACGACTGGCACTTATACTCGAGGACCGTCTGCATTAGAATGCGATGACTCCAAGTATTGACTGGTCTATAAGAAACAGCAATATAGGTTTGCCTCAGCAGAAGGAGTAGTACTGACTCAAGAGTATTCGAACAGAAGTATCCTCTGAATCACCACGTTGTCGGGCTGATCCTCGGACTTCCTTTGGTCTCAAAAGTATCGTCTTGCTCACTTCCCAATCAACAACTTGCTTTGATGAAGGTGGTAAGAATAACCAAGTATAAAGAGTGATAGATATATCCGTGATTTAGAACTGAGGAGTGAACAGACAACTCAGGACTTCAAACGAGAAGTATTCTCGTTGACTTCGATGCAGAACTAATACATAATACATGGGAATGAAGTTCAGGCTTGACCTCCAGGTCGAGAAGGTCAATAGGTATCTGTAGATAGATTATGTTGTAGATAGTATGTTATCAATATTATTCCTCCATGTCGGTATTGCCGATCATAGATCTGACGATCCACACGCTTAACAATCCTGCGACTGCTAAAGCCCGCTTCGCAGTTCTCATACATAAATGCCTCATTACCCTTTGCCTCTACCATTGATGGTGGAGTTCTGACTCCAAGAGTATTAACTACGTCATCCAGGAAATGTGATCGTATTGCGACACTATTGCAATTGGCGATAACTTGAATGGATACAAGCTTATAAGAAGCCAATTATCCATGAACAAGTCCCTGTCACCAAGAACAAGTGAGAGTGCCCTCTCATATACCCACCGGGTATGTAACAGTTTAACAATCCCGGCAAACGACACAACACTTCATTAGACCAAGCTCTATTAGAGCCAAATATACACTGATCTGCAACTGAGCAGTTGTGCCATATATTGAGCAGAGAATATCCCCCACCACTCAGGACATATGAATCACAAGTCCTATTCACCCAGACACCGAGAGTGTGGTGGAATTAAGGGTTGATTCGTATCAGTCCACTTGGTGGATAGGACTCTGAAAGATTGATCATTGGTTAATGACTTATCTCTCATACGACCCTGAATATCTCGAGATGCCAAGAGGGTCTGAGTTGACGATACCTCATCTCCCGTGGAATGAACCATTGGAGCATGAGTGAATATTTGTTTGGCCGGTGAGCAGGAATAAGCTTCCCTGCCGATGAGGAGTAACCATTGAGAATAGAGAAGCTGTGACCAGTACTGATCCAAAGATGACACACATCCTATTTGTGCTTGGCTTGACTGTGGTTGTGGATCAGTTGATACAAATGTCAGGTAAAGGAGATATGACTAATAGGTGAACAAATCCAGAAGGTAGATGAAATATAGCAATCTGAGTGATAGTTCGTGATTTCAGATCACGTATCTATAAATGGCTCATTGAGTGATTCTGTATGTTCCCAGAAATATTACTGTAACCCCAAAGGCGTAAAACTTGGCAGATTTTGGCAGGAGGTTGTTGAGAAAGGTACTATTTCTGAGTTGCTGAAGTGGGAGAGTGTCTATAGTACTACAACTTTGATACGTTTTGCCCATGTGACATGTTCCAGGGGTACCTGAATTCCAATAACTAATATATCATTTACACAATTAAGTCCAGCTGTCTAATCACTATTTGTCTCACTCTTCTTCCCTCATCTTATTGTAATGGGCGGGGTCGGATGTAGGTGATATTGGTAACAATAATATGATGTCGTAATCAGGACAAGGTGCTTCGAAGTTTGTATTGAGAAGGTCAAGATAAGACAAAGGTCAGAGCTGGTTTAAAGTTGTGCTTGCTTTGCTATTCAAGAGAACGAGTAAAGAGAGAAAAATGGGAAATCATCTAACACCTAACAACCTCTCTTTATATAGACTTTGTCTGCAACCCTCGAATCATTCCTCATGCCTCAATGTACCATCCGACTATCTCCCCATGATCTTACACACCACCAACAGCATGCCTAATCAGCAAAACCATGCCACATCGCCTGACATCACAACACCTCAGACCACTTCCTCATCATAACATATTATACTGCGACCATTTCGCAACATCCCCACACTATTCCCACGTCTATCAACATCTCCACTTTTCCGTAACACCAATTTCTTCCATACACCTGATACCATTCCTAAGTACTCTTCAATACATCGCTCCTGACCTGAGCGATGACAGTATCCCCCTCCTAGGTTCGAGGTCCTCTGAGAACATCTTCCAACGGTCCTGGCTTCTTAGGGTATCGTTGATGGAATTCCCGTACCACTTGTAGCCCATCCGCAAATTTTGTGGGTTCCCATCTCAGTGAATCATACCCGGTCCAATGTACAAGATAATGTAACTGATTCTGATACATCTGACCATCTCCAACGCCTGAAACCTGATGTTCTTCCTCGCCATCGACCTTGACCGGGGGAGGAGGGTCATCCTGTTCCCTGGCCGAGGGACCATTCACCACCAGATCCAAAAGGGAAAGTGGTTGTACTCGGTGAATTCGGATAGATGTGGGCAGCTCCAACTGATCAGCATATGGGAATATCCGCTGAACCACTGAAAATGGTCCCAGTCATTTCCAATCAAGTTTCCGTGTGGGCCGTGTAGTCCCTACATGTCGAGCATCTAACCACACCCGAGAACCTTCTTGAATAATTGGAGCTGGAATTCATGCGCTATTTGTTCCATCCTGGTGTACTGCTTGACTTCTCCTCATTTCGACTCGGAGGTGCTCATGGATTTGTTGCATTGTTGCATGATTTGGATCAGCATTGATTCGTCGTTGATCTCGCTCCTCCGCTGGTGCCTCTGCAACTGACATCCGAGAATCTGTTCCCTGAACCGCATAAGATGGGGTGCACATAGCAGGTTGGGATGCTCCATTATTCGTGGCAAACTTGGCCAACGGAAGCCACTTCACCCAATCATCTTGCTGGGGGTTAACAAACACTCGGAGGTACTGCTCCATACTTGGGTTCATTCATTCTGTTTGCCGATCGGTGTGTGGATGGACACCGTCGACCTCCTTTGATCAATCCCAACCGCTTACACACCTGTTGGGAAAAGGTTGACGCAAACTTTGGGCCTCGATCGGAAATAATTGTCAATGGAAGTCCAGGGAGGCATACCTCTTCCTTCCAAATCAGTTCTGCTGATCCCAGGGCATCTATGGTTGTACGGCAGGGAATAAAGTGTCGCATCTTGGAGAGTCTATCTACTACTACCCACATTGCATCGAACCATTCACATTCTGGCACCCCTACCACAAAATCTATCGAAATATCTTCCCAGGGTTTCTCAGGAACCGGTAACGGTCGAAGCACTTGAAACTTCAAATGTTGGGAACTCCGCAATCTTCGACAGCTATGGCAGTTCGCTACGTACTGATCAACGTCCTTCAGCATATCCTTCCAATAGTACTTTCGGTCAAGAAGGTCAAAGATCATCGGCCGTCCCAGATGCCCTGCTAACGCTGTATCGTGATGATCCTGTATACCGCGTAGGCATAACTCATCTGCCGTTGGTAGGTATATATTTCCTCTATACCGTACTCGTCCTTCCTCCTCTATACATTCCGCAATAGTAATCTCCCATAACCCACTATTCATTTGAAGTGCTTCTAGTGTTGTTCTTGGTAGCGGGTCAGGCTCATATGCCTTCATCATAAGATCAGGAATAGAGGGATGGCCCTGTGCGGGCGGGCTGTCCGACAACAAACACAATCGTTCCAGTAGGTTCTGCGGCTTTAGAACCACCTGTTACATATTTTTAAGTCATTCATCCCCCCCCTCAGGAAGGTCTCCTGGCCTCCTGGTTAAAGAATCTGCCTTCCCATTCAACTTGCCTGGTCGATACACTATCTTGTAGTCAAACCTGGTTAGAAACTCCCACCATCGTGCTTGCCGTCGATTCAAGATGTTCTTTGTCATAAAATACTTGAGGTTCTGATGGTCAGTTATCAGTTTCAGGGGATAAGCGGCCCCTTCACATTCTGGTCTCCATTCCTCGAGTGCTTTAATAATTGTAATAAGCTCCTTATGGACTATATCGTAATTGCATTCGGCTGGTGAGTGTTTGTTTCGAGACGTTAGCTACCGGATGTAGCACCCCATCATAAACATATTCGGATGAAACTCCAGCAGATAAGTGATTGGAGGCATCCGTTTCGATGATCACCTCTCTTGGTGATTGAAATGTCGAAGTACCAGTGCTGGTGTAACAGCGGTCACCATGGTTTCGACAGCCAACGGCTGTTCTGCTTTCCATACAAATCGTACATCATTGTTAGTTAGCCTCGTCAGCGGCTCCGCTTTCTCGAGATACTTGGGGATAAAGTGTTGATAATAGTTGCAAAACCGAAAAAACAGTTTTACTTCAAAGAGATTATTCAGCCTCCTATTGTTTGTCTACTTCTCTCGACTCCAATTCCTCACAGTCTCAATGTTGTCCTTATCCATCAATATCCCTGTTGTTGAGATAATCAACCCCAGGCATCATACGGTTTCCCTAGGAAACTCGCACTTCTGTGATTGTAAATATAAACCCGCTTCCAGAAGACATTGAATAACCCACATTACGCGCTCCACATGGTCTTCCACCGAATGACTATATATCAATATATTGCCCAGGTATGCTGACGCCGAATCATCCAAAACCTCCCTGATAGTAGTATTGATGTATCCTTGAAAATCTGCAGCGGCATTCGTCATGCCAAACTGCATAACTGTAGGTTCAAATAATCCATACCTCATTTGGAATGCTAACTTATGTTCATCCCCTTCTTTGACTCGTAGCAGATTATAGGATCCGCGGACATCTAGCTTTGAATATATCTTAGCTCCTCATAGTAAATTCAGAGCCTCTAGTATTGAGGGAAGGGGATATCTATTTTTACTTATTTTACTATTGATATCTCGATAATCAATAATGAATCGTAAACCTTCATCTGGTTATGTTTGCAAAAAGGACTGGTTCCACGAACGGTAACCATGACTGACGAATAAACCCATTGGACATATTGTCTTCCGGCCATTGCTCAAGGGTAACAAACTGGGCCCTTGACATTGAATCAATCGGGCCGCAGGTTTGTTTCTCACCCTCCTTCAGACGTACTTTGTGATCAATACCTGGTCGATGTGGAGGTAGGCGACTAGCTAAAACGTTATTCAATAAAGGTATAAACTCATGATATTGTTTAGGAATAATCTCCTCCAGGGGTCGTTCCTTAAGATCCTGTGCCTGAATGGCTTCATTAATATTGTTAAGAGATGCCTTGAACACCTTAAACTTCCCTTTATTAACTGTCTGGAAGAGAGAGGATCCATTAAGCATAACAATGTTTCCTCGAAATGGTTATTGCGGGCTTCTTCGTGGTTCGAATATCGCCTTGCTCAGAGGATCAACTGGTTGCGGGAGTTCCTCCATGACACCGAGTACCGTAACATGTGCAACATGGCAAAGTGTCGTGCGGTATAGTGATCCAAAAGTAACCGGATTGGATGCAAATCATAATGCAACATAGTGTAATCGTAACCGGGGAATCCAAACGACAATTGGATAATGTCCTAACTTTGTAACAAACACGGGCAGCTGTTCCTTATGATCTTGAATCATCATTTCTACTTTGGCAATATGTGTGATGTCCCCTGACTCTATGGGTCTTCCGTCGATGACCTTGACTTGTCATTTCTCTTTCAACTGTTGGAGTGGTATTTGATGATGGCGAGCAAAATCTTGATCCATAGAAGCGATGCCTGTAGCTCCGCAATTGATCGGGGCATGTGTAGGTATCTCTTGGTTCTTCACGGTCAATGTGCGGGTTATAACCAAATGTTTCCCTTCCATTGATCCTTCCAATACCTCCACCTTGCTAACTGATAAACGCGAAATTCGAAAACATTTCAAAGCATTCAAAACACCACTTCTACTGTCAACTGAAGAGCAATCCTTCATCAATTGACTTGCTCGTTTCCCAATTCCTCGGAACCTGTCCAGGTTATTACTTCCTATACTTCTGCTCCAGCCGCCTTGAACGTCTGAGCCTTCTTCCTTGCCGCGCAATCTGCTGCCTTGTGGTTTAACCCACCACAGTACAAACACCTCCCATCTGCAAATCTCTTTGCCTTCTCTTCTGCAGAAATCCTCTGCCTGCCTGCGGTGAGATTCATTGGTGCGGGTCCGGTATATCCGGCCACTGTTCCAGCGGGAGCTCCTGTGGAATCCTTTGGGGTAGCCGCAGGTCTGGGGGAAGAGGCAAAACCTGTCTCTCCACAGTAATTCTGTGTTGCCTTTTCCGCACATCGTTGTCTGATCCAATTTTCCCACTTCTGGCAAACCGTCACTACGACAGGAAGTTCCTCTGGCATATCGCTATAGGTAAAGGAGTCCTTCATTTCTTCGGACAACCCCATTCGTAAGGCATTGTGTAAGGCTCAGGGATACCAATCCAGATCTGCAGCAATAACTTGAAACTCAGCATGGTACTGATAGAACCAGTGGTTCATTTGTGCAATCTCCTGCATTTTCTGTTCGGCGGTGGCAACTCGGTCGGGGTCCCCAAACGCTGCTTCCAGGAGTTGTATAACAGCTAGTTGGTCTTCCAGCCCTATTGTTCCGTCCTCCTGGACGTGTGGCAAAATCTGGCCATAGGCTACGCCCCTTAGGCGGTTGAATGCATACCTGATCTTCGACTGTTCGTCAGGAAAGCTGGTGGGCTTGTGTCATATAACCATCCAGAGTTGAGCAATCCAACCGCTCAACTGAGTTCAATCTGACCCTGAGAAGTCCAGGGAGTCAGGAATCTTCCGTCCTCGGTCGTCTGGTTGCTGGGCGGGAGTCGGGGCTGCCTAGGCTGCTAAGCATTGAGCATTGGGTAACTGCATCCTCACAGCTCGGACTTCCTGTCCTGATTGTCGAGCGTCTCACGTCATATCGTCCAACTCCGGTCAGAGCTCTCTGTCCATTCCTGCCACTCTCGGAGTTCTCCTGGCTTCTTCCAGCTCTTGTCTCAACGCCTTCAACAGTTGTTCGAATGTCGAATTGTCGCACTGCGGAGACAGGAACCGTTGTGATTGCAGGTCCATGATCTGCTTCTGTGATGCGATTATCTGTGCCGGGTGATCACACACACTCTGTACCGTGGCCGCGTATTCAGTACCATCTGCTCTTCTCCTTAGCACCTCCTGTGCTTCTTCCAGCGAGGTCTGTCTCTCCCTGCCGTCGGTCTCCAGCAGGTTTCTGTGGATGATTCCTCCTATGATGGCCTGGTCATCCACGGACACCAGAGCCACCCGGTCGTGCTGTTCTGATCCTGACATCACAAGGAATCAACCAGATTTAGCAGTGCCAAATACACGTGTCAATTTCTGAGGGAGTCATGGTCGGGGGTTCAATAGCAATCAGTGCAATCGGCAAAGGCTTTGCAGTTGCAGCTGCTGCTGGTACGAGACCGTCCGTCGAGTGCGTTTCTCAACAGTTATGTTCTCCACACATGTAGGGTCACTCAGGGTCACAATCAAATCAAGCGTGGGTTGCGCAATACTGAGTCCAACTATTTCAAAACACTGGGTCATCAAGTTTCAAGCCTCCTCTATATGCGGTGTCTTCTGTCCAATACATATCGCAAGGGGAGGGGACGTCTGACTGTTCCCAAAAATCAGCTGGTGAAGTAAAATCGTCTACCTCAGGATTCAATAATCATTTGATACTCTCGAAGGCGTTCAAAGGATATTGTTCAGAAATGGAACATTGAGTTCCGACATAATGGAACCGATTCGTACTGGAAGTATGATTACCGTCGTACTCTTGCATCCCAAGATGGGGATCGATGTGGGTATAGACGGATATTAAATCTGGTAAGTCATGGTAGCTCGTCAATGCAATTGTCGGAAATGTGTAACCACCGGTGGTTGGGTCTGAAATATACGCAGCAAGCACCAGAGCAAGGTGTGTTACAGTTCTTACTCCTGTTCAAAGGGTGCAGGCACATCTGAATTTGCAAGGTCATGACTACACAGGTAGCAAATGGAGATATAACTGTCGGTGATTTCACAGTAATACCAAGAACAATCAAAACAGGGAGTCAAACAATCTCCACAATATGTTCAGTATCAGGTACGTTATAAAGGACACGTTCTAGTGTAACGGGCGGGGTCGGATGAAGGCGATATTGGTAAAAATATCATGATGTTGTAATCATGACAAGGTGATTCAAAGTTTGTATCGAGAAGGTCAAGGCAAGACAAGGGTGAGAGCTGGTTCAAAGGCGTGCTTGGTTTGCTATACAAGAGAATGAGTAAAGAGATAAGAAATGGAAATCCGGCAAAACCTAACAACCATTCTGTATATACACTTCGTCTGCCACCTTCAAATCATTCCTCATGCTTCAATGTACCATCCGAATATCTCCCTATGATCTTACATTCCACCAACACCACTTCTTATCAGCACAACCACATCACATCGCCTGATGCCACAACACCTCAGACCACTTCCTTATTATAACAAATTATACTGCCACCATCTCACAACATCCCCACACCATTCCCACATCTATCAACATCTCCACTTTTCCATAACACCAATTCCTTCCTTATACCCGATACCATTCTCAAGTACCCTTCAATCCATTGCTCGTGACCTGAGCCGTGTCACTTATCCCAAGACTACACCTTTTGGTATTTTAACCATGAACAAAGTAATACATGTAATTGTCAGGAAACCTTTCAGCATCCTCACAAAGATCCAGGAATTCTTCGGCTGGGCTCTCCCCCATCTCGACATATTGGATGACTTTATACTAAAATTCTTCCAGCCACATAGGCTGGATGATCTGGATTATGTTATCAGCTCAGTGCGACTATTCCCAATGAAGATATATCTTTCCAACAATGTCAACCATATGGTAGAATACTGTATCTGATACTGTTTGTCTGAAATCCGGCATAGAGGAATGTGAAAATTGATTGGAGCAGTTTGATTTTCTTGAAGGGGCTTGTAGATGTGAATGTCCCTCAGAGTGATAAGAGTATAAGTAGTGATAGTAAACAGCATTTGTGATAATATTTTGAACAGTTCTTTACTGCTAATGTCTAACTGTGGATCGATTCCAGACGTTGATTCTTTTCATTGCTGGAGCTATGTCATATCTATATAGTTGGGTGTTTGGGATGAAACACACTCAGAACCTTGTTTGCACATGCCACTAACTTCACTTTATCGCTGATTGTAGTAGTGACATTGTATTCGTGGAAAATACCTCATTTATGTAGCCATGAGTTCTATTTCTGTGATCTTGTTCGGACGTGATTGGTTTTCAATCATTCTCTCCGTGACTTTGTGCCATCCTCTGCAAGATAACACATGCACAAAAATAACAAATCATAACTTCACTTTAGAAATTATACTTTTCATCTGTTCAGTAGTTAGAATATCTGCTGGCATGTAACCTGAAAGTCACTATCAGAATTATATTAATGCCTTATCTGTAATGAGATTCATCAGCAATGGCATCAGAGATTTAATTAATATTGTTTTAAACCTGAGAAAATTTAGATTACAATGTACGGCAGCAGCTTTGCTGCCCTTTGTAGCCCCCCGTATTGATCTTCACCGCAGCCAATCTGGAGTTGGCATAGTAGCAGCTTCTATTCTTCCATATGTATGTGGCTCTAACTCATGCCTAGAATCAAACATTTGTTAGATTTCTTGGCCAGCTCCCATTAAGCATATCTCTCCGAGTCTGGGTGAGTCTCTATTGTCTCTGTGGACAGAGCAAGCATATTTGCAACTGGGAAGATGCCTTCCACTGGGTAACTTCAATCAATTCAAGTTCATTTAAGTCCATGGGTTTTGCTCTGATCACTAAGCATTGTATATATGACCTATACATCAACAGGTTCTCTTCACTTCCTGGTCTCCAATTTACAATATCACTAATGCTTATAGTGCAGCAGTGGAAAAATGGTCAGAAATATTGTTGATTCACAATTTCTGACCGAATATAAGAGATATCATCAATCTGAGACTTGGAGGTGAGAGGACATAGTTATCCACATATTTTGTATAGGACACTTTGTAATCAGAACCAAACCCATAGAATTAAAGGGGCAGGTCATATGGGATCTGAGTTCAAGTGATAGGTACTTGCCACAATGAGCCGCTCAGCTACAGAATTATGACCAGTCAGAATCAAATAGGATACATGCGGTGTCTGTATATGAATAATGATATGTACGTAGTGTTTTGATGAATGCCAGCCCAAATCAATTAACTCGATTCGCTTCTGGCCTCTTCCCTCCTGCTAATGCCATTAATTATGCATAGAATTGCATGTGTAGGCCTTGATCAGTTGATGATTGGGAAGTTCTGTGAGGCATGCCCACTGTGAAGGTGATTGGCTCTCTGGTTCTGCATACTCGCATATCGCATGTCATCTTCTGTATACGTAACTCTCTGTAATTGCAGCAACACTGTGTGTTGTCCCACTATATCAGTTATAATAGGTGTGGTTGATACTTCCATGCACCACTGATGTTTCTAATTAACATCCTGGTTATGACACTATTATTGCATCATTATATTTGAATCTGCTAGCAGTTCCATAGGGTGATGCTAATCAATCAATATACAGTGCAGGTGTAATCCCACTCAAGATCACCTGACTGGTAAAACACAGTTCTGTTGAGAATAGGTGATATGAAATGGTTGTCAAGTGACTTCCGAAGTATTCATATTTCAATCTACTTTGCAGCAGTATGGTTGCTAGAGGAAAATCCATAACAGAACATTTCATTGTTTGTAGAAACTGCCAAGCAGCACACAAGAGGCTTTGTAGCATGTTAAAGAAACTCAAACAATATGGGTGATGAATTTCAACCACAAGTGGAGAAGTAATCATATGGGGAAAGTTGCCCTCCTTTTTCTTCTCATTCTCCCAAAGCAGTTAACCCATAAGCTCACCAATTCTAGATCCAATGCAATTCTGTTTGGCACAGAGTAGCTATTCAATCTAGAGATAATGTCTGGATTATTATCAGATTGGTACCGATGCTGGTTAAAACTGGTTAGTTTCTATATTTGAGTTATAAGCCGCTATGTATTACACAGGAAATTAACATTGCCTATGTAAATGAAAGGCCATATATCCGTATATGGCCACATATGAGAGTGTTTCAAATGATACGGTTGCACATGTAGATATTGTAATATAATTGAGTGGTACGTAGGTAAAATAATCATGAGCGATCACAGAGATTATGAGCCGTTCATACTCACTTGTGGTTACCCCTCCCTTGATACATCTTGTGCTAGTGGGGAGAACCTTACCATGACTGCCATTATATCCTCACCTCTGTCTAGGAGCCGACCCCCTGGGCTGCAACAGACATGGATAAATAAGACAAAATGTATACGAACAGACACAACCCAAATGTGTACACCTCCATACCACTTCAATTAGTTCTACAACTAATAAGTGCTCTATAAGCAGCCTCACGGTGCATTCGCTGTATGCATCAGCAAAATGTAATTTGGTCCGGAAGCCATACGCAAACCTCCCAGATACTCCGGTAGCCCTCAGCAGCATTTTTATGTACTTCCAGACGCTCCCAGCCCCCCCTGGAGCTTTGCAAAGTGCTCTCAGACTCTGCAACAGCATTCTCACATCCTCCTGAAAGCACCTGCAGTGATCGAAGTGCATTCAGGATGCTGTGAGATTTGACTATGAGGATGGTCAAATTTTGGAGCTGCTGAGACCTCTGCGCGTATCTGCAGGAGACTTCGAGAGCAGCTGAAACCACTGCACCAGCTCTGCGGGAGACTCAGTGCGATATTCTCACACCAGTGGTTTGTAGGATTCTATGACCACAAGGCATTTCATCGATCATATTGGTCTTTGTCACAGTTACAAGATATGCTACATCGTAATATGGCATGTAATATCTAAGTTTCTCTATATATATACATATGGAAATACAGTGATAATGGATATGGACTCAGCGACAGGCAGCATCGATTTGGGAGACTGTAACACCGGGAGGTTCACCCTAAGTCCTAATCGATATAAGCCCCTAATGAGTGCTGGACTAATGAGGAAGAAGATGAATGAGGATTCACTCCGGATGTGTATAACAATTATAACCCAAGGAACACAAAGTAACTGTTTGGTTCTCAGTTCCCCATAGTTAGTATCGACTAAAGAGTATGGTCTTTAAGATATCAGTATGCTGATGTACACGACTCGAGGGGAGCCTGAAAGAAGTATCCTCTGAACCACCAGAAAAATGTGATGACTCCCAGACTTCTAACGGATGCAAGAGTATTGTCCGAACAACCGGTACTTATACTCGTGGACTGACTGTCCAAGAACACGACGACTCCAACTATCGACTTGGATAAAAGAAACAGGAAAGTAGTTTGGCCTCAGCAGAAGGAGTAGTGCCGACTGAAGAGTATCCTAGTAGAAGTATGCTCTGAATCCCTCCACTATTGGGCTGGTCCTCGGACTTCCTTCGGACTCCAAGTATTGTCTTGCTCTCTTCTCGATCAATGACTTGCTTTAATGAATGTACTGAGAATTAGCAAGTATAAAGAGTGATAGATATATCCGTGATATAGAACTGAAGATGAACTTACAACTCTGGACTTCAGAAGAGAAGTATCCTCGTCGACTTCGATACGGAACTAGTTGATAATACACTCGAACAGAGTCAAGGCTTAACCTCCAGGTTGACAAGGTCAATAGGTATCCGCAGATAAATCTGAATGTTGATTGTTAGACATCAGCAAAAAGTGGAAAAGGTATTCTGAGCATTCAGAGCATTTTGAAGGTTTTTGAGAGTCAAGTTCGCGTTTAGTCGATTTTGTCGGGTCCAGTTATATGAATCATACTCAGTGATATTGCATCCACAATATGACTGGATTTTCAAACTTGGTATAGTGTTCCCAAATAGGTATAGCCTAGTTGGATACATTTCTTAATTGATTACAGTCAGCTACTTTTATTTTTGAAAAATGTAATGAACATAGAATACTTTGCTGAGTCATGACATGAAACTTGACATTAATATTTCGAAATGACAAATCAAAAAACAAACTAACTCAAATAGGAAATATTATTAAAGATATTCAGTCATTTGTTGATTATAGCTGGAGGTATTCCAAATATGGTTAGTTTCATTAAGATTTGTCATGAAGATATATAAACCAAAAGTTTCATGATATTACTAAGCAAGCAATAGTACGTCTATTACATATTTCATTTTTAAGAACAGGCTAACTTTTGACTATAAAACAATGTAACAGACTAAGCTATACCCCTTTGGGAATACTATACCAAGTTTGAAAATCCCGCCAAGATATGAAAACAATTTTACTGAGTATATTTCCAGCCATAATACACTGCAGAATTGAGAAAAGGTGAACTTGAATTTCAAAATGCTCAGAGTGCTGAGAATGGCATTTCATTTTTTGCTGATGGATAGAATGTTATCGATGTCCTTTCTCCATGTCGTCATCGCTGATATATATCAGACGATCCAGACCCTTAACACTCCTAACACTGCCAAAGCCTATTCCTGGGTTCACATACGTAACTGCCTCATCATCCTTGCCTTCTACCCGTGATGGTCGAGTTCTGACTTCCATGAGTATTAACCACATCATCAAGGTACCATGCTCATATTGCGACACTATTGCTATTGGCGCTACCTTGTATGAATACGAGATTATCTGAAGCCAATTATCAACGAATAGGTTCGAATTACCATTGGCTCATGAGAGTGCCCTCTCGTATAGCCACTGGGTACGTATCGGTTTAATGATTGCGGCAAATGACAGAACCCTCAATTAGAACAGGCTTTATTGGAGCGAAATATACAGTATTCTGCAACTGAGTTGTTTTGCCATATATCGAACGGAGAGTATCCTGCACAACTCAGGACATATAAATCCAAGGATCTATTTGCCGAGACCAAGAAGGAGTGGTTGAACTAAGGGTTGATTCAGATAAGTCCATTACATCGACTGGGCTCTGATATATTGATTATTGGTTATCGACAAACCTTCTATATGAATATGCATATCATGAGATGTGATAGTGTTCTGACATTGACGACATCTCATCTCATAAGGAATGAATCATTGGACATAAGAGAATCGTTGTTTGTTCAGCGACCAGGGATAAGGTTCCCTGTTGATGAAGAATGACCATTGACAATCGAGATCCTATGACAAATATCAAGTTAAAGATAATGCATATCATATTTGCGCTCGGCTTCATCACTGTCGTTGATCTTATCGATACCAAGGTAGGGTAATGGAGGTATTACCAATAGGTGAAGAAATCAGGAAGGTTGAACCAATTAGGAAATCCGAGTGATAGTTCATGATGTCATATTGAGTATCCATATTTGGATTATCAAGTGATCCTGAACGATCCCGGAAGTATACCTGTAACACCAAAGACGTAACACCGGAGATGGGAGTCGAGCATAACTGGAGGAGCAACTGGACATGTACATTGAGATTACTTAGAGACCCATCACTTTGGATGCTGTTGTAGTGATAGGATGGAGCGAGGTGGCAGAGAGCCCACCGTCAACACTCCACCGCACATCTCAGGACATCAAAATGGAATGCTCAAGAATGAGCGCCGCTAGTTCGAGGAGAGTACGAATGGGAAGAGAAGATATGATTCTACCAGGCATTGAGGATCCACAGAATTGTGTGGATCCATGAAATCTCGCACGGAGTGAGTGAGACCAAAAGTTGGGAAAGATAGTGTGTGTATTTTCGTTGTATGATAAGAGGAGATGGAAATGGGATGATGTCTATATACTCCGGGGTCTGCCAAATATATACTCCCCATCACTCTGTCCACCTCCATTGCCCCTGTATCTCTGTACACCTGCCGTTGTTGATTAAAGATGTACTTGGAGGCTGTGATCGACTGGGATTGGAGATGCACTTGGAGCCTGGGATTGGGCGAACCTGGAGGCCGTAACGGAGCGAGATTAGAGATACACTTGGTGACTGTGATTGAGCGAGTTTGGAGATGCACTTGGAGGCCATAATGATGTGTGTTTAGACATACACTTGGAGGCTCTGATAGACCAAGTTTTGAGACAGAATTGGAGTCCTTGATGGAGCGAAGTTGGAGAAATACTGGGAGGCGGTAGCTCAGTAGGGAGGCAGGATGGGAGCTGGGACTCTCTTCATCGATTATCACGTAATTGGGGGAATGAAGAGAATTGAGTGGAACATGGTGTGCTGAGAGACTGGCTGTAACAGATGGGGTCGGACGTAGGTGATATTGATAACAAGATATCAAATTGTAATTAGGAAAAGACGCTTCGTAGTGCATATCGAAGGGCGCAAGACCAGACAACGGTCAATGCTGGGTCAACATCGTGCTTGCTTTGCTATACCAGAGAACGAGTAAAGAGAGAAGAAAAGAAAATCCTGCAACACCAAACAACCTGTCTTTAGATAGCCTCCGTCTGCCACTAGTGTTAGCAACGGGTCAGGGTAACCCGCCAGCGGTCCGGGTTTGGACCGGAAAAACGGTTTGGTTTGGTTCCAGACCCAGTCAACAACCCGACCCAGAGCTACTTGGCAGGCGAAGCCCATACCCGTACCCGTCAACCCGCGTGATTCGCCAGGTTTGTCGAGACGCATCGGTTCCAGTCTCCGGTTCTCCTCTTCGGGTTTTTGTATTTATGGTCGCAGTCAGATATGTTACTGCTATGTGCAAAATATTAACTTTGGTACATCATTCTCTGTATTTGTTTCATTGGTGGCCTATATACTCAAAACAAGAAGAGACATGCTCCCTGCTACGTCCTGAAGTTGAGTGTGATCAATTGTTCATCTTGCATCATTTGTAAGATTTGAGGTCCAGAACAGCCATATTGATTGTTAAGGCAGTCATTCAGCCAGAATTTGATCAGTTTGCACATGCAACTGCGCCGACAACATTTGGAGAGCTGATGGAGATACATGATAGTGTCAGCGGAGAATCGCAATGCCGCAAGGAAGCTCCTGGGATAGAGTAGCCATATGTAAATAGCATGCCACAAATGACCGTCTCACAAATGCATATCGGCTCTCACAACTGACGCGATATCCAATTCATCACCGATCAACAAATCAAAGCCTGTTTAACCAGTAAGCGTTTACCCCTGCATATGTCCTCCATACCTACGTACCATCCAGGTAATGGATTCAGGTAAACATATTGTATTGGCTTGTAGGTCATGTGTACACAACCTGCACAATATGTGATTATTGACGACACATCGCTGCAAACAGTAGTTGGCATATGTATTTCGATACATGAAACAATTCTTTTGATTTCACTGACTTTATTGTAAGAAATGATAATTAATCTGTGCATGTGCAAGGGTCATACGGGCCATACGAATGGTCCAAACTCCAAACAAAGTCAACGGACAGCTGATCAACACAATATCGTCCTGCCTTTTACAGATAAGTGACAACGCGCAATCTAAAATAAAGATAAAATTTACTAACAAAGTTTCACTTAGTGATGACATACGAGTCATAGAAGGAGCAGTCATTGCGCAATGCGAATCTGTATGAATGACCACCATGATGTTGCATTCATCCATACAACCAACTACATTACTCCGCATTTAGACTGGGTGCACATAGTGAGCGTTGTGAAAATTGCTTATGGTACGTCATGAAAATCGAGCGGATCGAACTGGATATGGCAACCTGAGTATGTTGGGCTATATTAATTAAAAATTAGGTTATGGCTCTACATGCAGTGAATTGCCAACTGAAAGCGCTGAAATGTCACTGCGCTAAGTTATCCATCCCTCAGAGAACTTCTGCTTCAGTTGATCAGAAAGTTGCATGGAAAAGCTTTATGGCGTATCAATGAGTATTGATACAAATTATTCATTGACTGTCAATAATGACTATATGATGATTAAAGCGACACGGGAACAGCCCTATTTTTACAATGAGCGTCAACAGAGTGTCAATGATTTTTGGATATGTAAGCAACTTAATTGGAAAGTGATTTGCTCGCGGCTATTCATATTGAACAGACTTGCATCCGTTGGAGGTAAAAGAGACAGCGGCTCGGTAACAGCCACATTCTGATATTGAGCGTCAACGATATGTTCTGTGGTAAGTAAGTTAATTGGAAACCGATTTGCTCACTGTTATCCATAACTAAAATATGGGCAGCCTTTATAGGGAAAAGAGAAATCGACACGGTAAGAGCCACATTTTGGAAGTAAGCGTCAACGGAGCGTTAACGGTTTTTGATCTTGTAAATAAGCCCATTGGGATGCCATTCGCTTGCTGGTATCCATAATCAACATATTGGGATCCTTGATGGGCAAAAGAGAAAGCGACATGGTCCCATCCCCAGTCTGAAAATGGGTGTCAACAGAGCGTCAACAATTTTGGGTGTTGCACCTTGTATAATCCAAGGGCTGTGATACGGCATTTACCCATAATCGAACTATTGGCCGCCTCTATAGGTAATATCATGTGTGTCGATACTGCTTCACCTCAAAATGAGCGTCAACACAGCGTCCACAGATTGTCAACAGAGCATCCTCACAGTGTCAACAGATTGTCAACAGAGTGTCAACGATTTTGGGTGTTGGATCATGTAAAATCCAAGCGCTCTGCTATGGCATGTACCCATAATCAACGTATTGGCATCCATTCTGAGCAAAAGCGATCACGACATGGTGACTGCGCCAGTCTCAAAATGAGCGTCAACAGAGCGTCAACGATTTTGTAGGTTGCATCTTGTGTAATCCAAAGGCTGTGTTACGGCATTTATCCATGATTGAAGTATTGGCAGCCTTTACAGGCAATATCGTGTGCGTCAATACTGCTACACCACCAAATGAGCGCCAACAGAGTATTAACAGAGCGTCAACAGAGCATCATCACCGCGTCAACAGAGTGTCAACAGAGTGTCAAAGATTTTTGGGTATTGCATCTTGTATAATCCAAGGGCTCCACTGTGGCAGATATCCATAATCATCGTATTGGCAGCTGTTCTGAGCAAAAGTGATCGTGACATGGTCACAGCCCCACTCTGGAAATGAGCGTCAACGGAGCGTCAACGATTTTGTGTGTTGCATTTTGTATAATCCAAGGGCTGTGATACGGCATTTATCCATAATCGAAGTATTGGCAACCTTTATAGGCAATATCACGTTCGTCGATACCGTTACACATCCAAATGAGCGTCAACAGAGCTTCAACACAGCATCAACAGATCGTCAACAGAGCATCAACACAGTGTCAACTGAGTGTCAACAGAGTGTCAACACTTTTGGGTGTTGCATCATGCATATTCCAAGGGCTCTGCTACAGCATACGTCCATGATCAACGTATTGGCAGCCGTTCTGTGCAAATGCGATCATCACATGGTCACAGCACCTGTCTGAACATGAGCGTCAACAGAGCGTCAACGATTTTGTGTGTTGCATCTTGTAAAATCCAAGGGCTGTGCTACGGCATTTATCCATAACCGAAGTATTGGCAGCCTTTATAGGCAATATCGTGTTTGTCGATACCGATACACCTCAAAATGAGCGTCAACACAGCATCAACAGAGCGTCAACAGAGCATCAACACAGTGTCAACTGAGTGTCAACAGAGTGTCAATGCTTTTGGGTGTTGCATCATGTATATTTCAAGGGCTCTGGTACGGCATATGTCCATAATTAACATATTGGCAGCTGTTCTGTGCAAATGCAATCGTGACATGCTCACAGCACCTGTCTGAAAATGAGCGTCAACAGAGCGTCAACGATTATGTGTGTTGCATCTTGTATAATCCAAGGGCTGTGCTACGGCATTTACCCATATTCGAAGAATTGGCAGCCTTTATAGGCAACATGGTCTGTGTCAATGCCGCTACACCTGAAGCATCAATGGAGCCTCCACAATGTTTGGTCTTGTAAATAAGGTAATTGGTAAGTGATTTGGTTGCTGCTATCCATAACCAATGTATTGCCATCCACTCTGTGCAAAAGAGGAAGTGACACTGTCATGGCGCCATTCTGACAATAACTGTCAACTCAGCATTCACTGAGGGTCATGAATTGCTGGTGATGCAGTTCGGGTAATGAAGGCATCGAATGGATATTTGAGCTTATAATTGAACTATTGACCTCCTCCCTGGTCAAAAATACATATCATTGAAAGAAAAACATGAATTAAAATATTGTCGATCTCGCAACCTGCAAAACATGTATAATGTGATTACTGGATGTCAAATGATTGATTTTTATTGAGTACTATAATCGAATAGCAGAGGCAAGCATGTTATATGAATTTACAGATGGACCCGCTATACAACCGGCTGAGAACCCGCCCAATTCACACGGGTACGGACATGTACATCGAACCATACCCGAATCGACAGTTCGGGTTAATTAACGACCCGGACCGCCAATCTCGCTCAGGTTCGGTTCCGACCCGTACCCGGACCCGAAGTGATAGTCCAGACCTGTTGCTAACACTATCTGCCACCATCGAATCATTCCTCATGCTCTGATGTACAATCTGTATATCCAACCATGACCTTACACACCACCAGCACAACTCTCATCAGTACAACCATGCCACATCATCCGACGCCGCAACACCTCAGACCACTTCCTTATGATAACAAATTTTACCATCACCCCCCCCCAACACCCTCACGCTGTTCCCACATCTCTCGATGTCTCCGCCTTTCTGTAACAGTGATACTGTTCGTACCTCTCAACCCATCACTGGCAATCCGAATTGTGATAGTATCCCCCTCCGAGGTTCGAGGTCCTCCGAGAACAACTCTTAATGGCCCTGATTTCCTGGCATAACATTAATGAAACTCCCCCACGGCCTGTAGCCCATCCACACGCTTTGCAGGTTCCCATGTGACAGAATCATGCCCGGTCTACCGTGAAAGTTTCTGTAAGTGGTTCGGATATATCCTACGATGCTCTGTGCTCGACACCAGATAATCATCTTCGCCATCAGCTTCTACCGGAGGGCGCGGATCCACCCGTTGTCCCCTCAATAGATTATTCACAACGGGATCCAAAAGAGGAACAGGTTGTACTCGATGAATCCATATCGACGCAGGCAGATCATATTCATATGCTTAAGGGGATATTCGATGAACAACGGTAAAGGGGCCTAACCGTTTCTAATCCAATTTCCTTGTAGGTTCTGTAGTTCAGATGTGTCGGGCGTCAAGACATACTAGATAACATTCCTGAATATCCGGAGCGGGAATGTGTCCACAATTGGCATCCTCTTCCTCTACTGCTTGGCTCCGTCTCATTTCGACTCGAAGGTGCTCATCAATTTTTTGCATCGTCGCTTGGACATTATCGGCCATCACACGTTGTTGATCCCATTCCTTGCTTGGTTCTCCCGCAAACCACATCCAGGGATCCATACCTTGTATTACATGAAATGGCGTGCACTTAGTAGTCTCCGATACTCCATCATTTGCCTCAAACTCTTTCAATGGAAGCCACTTAACCCAATCATCCGGCTGATGGTTTACAAACACCCGAAGATACTGCTCCATGCTTGCATTTATTCCTTCCGTCTGCCCATCTGTCTGTGGATGAACAGCTGTTGATATTCTCCGGTCAATCTCCAATCGACTACACATCTGTTGCCAGAAAGTTGTCGCAAACTGTGGGACTCGATCTGAAACAATGGTCAGTGGGAGTCCATGAAGGCGTACCACTTCCCGCACAAACAACTCCTTCAACCCTAAAGCATCAATAGTCGTATGACATGGGATAAAATGTCGCATTTTCAAAATCCGAACCACCGCTACCCACAATGCATCAAACCCCTCACATGCCGGTAATCCCACAACAAAATCCATAGAAATATCTTCCCATGGCTTATCCGTCACCGGCAAAGATTGCAGGACCCCAAAGGTTGAATGTCTTGAGCTCCGGGACAGCTGACAATTGTAGTAATTCTGGACATACCGATCAACATCCTTCCACATTTCCTTCCAGTAATATCCTCGATCAAGTAGGTCAAACGTGTTCGCCCGTCCCGGATATCCTTCTGACGTCAGATCATGATGTTCCTGTATAATGCGTAGTCGCAACTCTTCACTTTCTGGTATATATAAACTCCCCCTGTACCTGAGCCCTCCATATTCCGCCATACATTCCCCGACTGTAATCTACTGCATCAGCAAAAAACATTTCCGTCCGGGCGGAATGGCTCCGTCAGAGTGGACACGCTCCGTCAGAGCCGTCAGAGACACCCCGGTGGCTGTTTACTCCGCGCCCGGCGTCAATACCACGCGTCGCATTGCATATCGCCCTCCGATCGCCGTTTCTTCTCGCTCTGTCGGTCTCCTATTTTAAACAAACACTCTGGCGTTGTGGCCAACTGTGACCATACGTCGGAATGGGTTCAT